>ERZ724508.214-NODE-214-length-41699-cov-6.037028_pt1 | contig 41699 bp, 63 predicted proteins | sample MGYA00376041_ERZ724508 | MGnify/ENA primary metagenome ERZ724508 (study PRJEB28724, sample SAMN07190887) | wastewater metagenome | isolation source: effluent of sewage treatment plant in Hong Hong | place: USA: Christiansburg, Virginia | collected 2016-03-01 ...
TTGGTCTTGCTGCGAAGTCTTCGCTCTTTCGAGGGTCGTTGACATAAATTGATTGTCTTACAATCGTACCTTACTGCTTGCTTGATCGATCTTCTGGTCGGTAGTGGCTTGGGGACTACCTGTTGTCGACATACTACGAAGCGTTATTCCGATCGCTATCCAATCTCGAATTTTCTGCACTCTTTCTGATAGTTCCTGCCCCTTCTGGGACGTCCAGCTTGTACTTCGGCAGTAAGCTCGTGTTTATCCGAGGGGAGAAGTCATTGACTTCCTTGAATCGAGAATCATGAAGATGGGCTTGTTTCATTTCCTATTGTATATCCCACCAAGCTGCATCTCGGTTGACTTCCGTTGAGTTGGGCCCAGAGGTGAACATGATGATGACAGCACTTAATGAACCCACTATGCATCCAACTCCAATAGTGATTGCAATGCCTGCAAGCTCAAGCCCAGCGACTTGCGACATGTTATTGGCTAGGACAGTGGTATCGTTGATGCGAGCAGCAACAGCAATGGCTGCAAATATGCCACTAAGTGCACCGAAGAGTATCCTAAGACTTGGTTGGGCAAAGGAAGTCAGAATATAGCTATCCCCATAGTACTTGAACAGAATTATGGTTCCTATCGATGCCAAGCCACCGAGTAGCATCGTCATGACTGGAGTAATGATGATGTCAGTAAACGAGCCGATCATAATGCCTCCCTAAATAACACTAAATCTTACACTTATGATTGCCTCTAAGAAATGGCGGATAGACACTTTGGAGTGTGGGGTCGCTAGCATCAGTGAAAAGATTATGCAGCCTGTCATTCCGTATAAGGTATTGAAGAACGCAGATGATTGCACGACAGAGAGAGTTAGCAACGTGTTGGCCTGGGTGATTACTGCTCCTGCCATATTGAAAGATGGCCAACCGTACACCACTAGCAACAGCCCAACGAGCCCCATTGATTCAGTATTGTAGCCGTATGTCTTCACACCCATTTCATGTGCCTTGATTTTGGTGACGACCAGCCAGGCTATCAGACAGCTTGCGCCTGCAAGCAGGAATACCTGCATGGCACAGCCACCATCAAAGATTTTCAGGGCATAGTTGAGGATGGCAGAATTAAGTGTGAAGCCAACCCCCATAATGAGGCAGATAAACATTAGTTGGTTGTAATAGAGCTTGCCCATGAGATCAGTAGCCAACAGCAGTGTACACAACGAACTTTGAGCGCTTTGGATGAAGTTGGTTATGGTCAGGTTGAACGATACGCTGAAGCCTTGAAAACAGCTGTTCCAAAATACACTCCACAGCAAGCTCCACTGAAAGCATAGAGCTACTACTACGAGGACATTCCCGAGCGATGTCCAGCTAAGATTGCGTTGAGCCGAGCCTACCATTGCGAAGCCTATCTAAGCCTGATGGATTACCGAGCAGGAAAGTGAGCATGCCTGTGAAGGGTGTGAGGTTATTCAGCGAGGAAGAAGGACTGCTGGTGTCCAGCCTCACAAAAGCGCCGAACATGATTACGATGAAGACCTCGAAGCCTACGATGTAAAGTGGGTGCATCGAAGCTAATGAATAATAACTTCGTTAGAAGCGATCATCCGGCATTGCGGCGTACTATTCCCAAACTCGTCATGGTTATGCCTGCGTTGAGCATTGAAACTAGGTAGTTGGCGTATTCGTGGGCACCACGCTCAAGCTCCTAGGCCTTTCGCTTGTCCAGCCGTCGGTTGTGGTTCATTGTCTCGCGCTTTATCTGCTTAATTTCCTTTTCGAGCTGCTACTTGGTCTCGTCGTCTTACTTCTTCTGTTACTTGGCCCACTAAAGGATCCTATCAGATTCATCTTTTAGCTTCTTAAATCGCTCCTCCACTTGATGGCGGTTGGGGTCTAGTTTTGTGTAGCGCATTTTGAACTCAGGCACGTAATTACGCGTCTTGTAGTCATGGTTACGAAGGTACAGCTCCACAATGGGGCTGTACCGGATGCCCAATTGTTCTCGTTTCTTCGTACGGGGTTGTAAACTACTGCTTGCCGGTGCGATCTTTGGTTAGCTCTATTGGTTTTTTCTGTTTCGGTGTAGGATGTTGCCAGTTCCCAGATCAAGACTCCACTTTTTGATGAACTAAGTACTATTGCATATCTCAATGCCCGTAAATGTCTGCGAGAACAGTTTGAGCAGTTGACTCTTAAGCTCGTCATCGAACCTACTGCGACTTTTGGGAAAGGCATAGAAGAAGGCATAGAACACCGATTGTGACAGCAGGTCAAAGTATTCCTTGAAGAACATAGCGTTGTCATTCTTGTCTTCGACTGACAGGGTTAGTGCGATGTAGTTATCGGCAATTCGTTTCTCCAAACTGGCCTCTTCACGCGCATACTTTCCAGTGTGGAAGAACCGACAAATGGCATACCAAAAGCAATCGCTGACCACTGCTTCGTTCTCAGGGAGACTTAGATACCTCGAAGACTTCTCGATAGTGCTCTACCTCTCCTGTTTGTTGTTCTTGGCCAGGCTGCTAATTACGTTGCTGATCACACGGTGAAACTCAACAGTCGGCGGTAGCGGTGTGTACGGTTCCTCGAAGGTTATCGGTGGTTTGGAATCCTCTATGCGGTAGATATGTGCTCTCACGTTCCGCGGCTGAATGGCAGTGATGAAGTTAGTTTCATGATTTTACATCATCGGTACTTAACTAATTGTTTGAGGATGGTTGGCATCCTACACACTGCATGAAAACAGCAAGTAATAATAACATTAATCAGCCCTAAGGGAAGTCCCATTCTCGATATTCTACCTACACCACTACCCGGGTCTTCGTTCCGGTGGGAAGAACGTCTCGGATGTAACGTATAGGGCGACCTTAATGCTTAAAGATTACCATGCGTCCGTAAGTGTCCCTGCTAGTGACCTTTTCGATAAGCCTTCGATAGGAATCCAAGGGTGTCATGACGTCCAGTTCTAACTCCAGTTCAATGCTCTCAGCCTCACTCACCAGAATGAGTAGGACTGTCGCTATCTCCTCGCCCCGCCGCATCGCTATCATTTAATAATTGCATTTGCTGCCTTGAACAATACAATTTATCAGCAATCATCTCTCAAGAAGGCGCAGATAGATCTATTCGAGCCTTTCTGCCAGTTCCTGTGGAGGCATTTCACGTGATAGTTGTTAGCTGGTTAGGATAGCAGGATACTGGTTTGAGTACTACACGCAGTAGAGTGGTTTGCCACGCCACACCCTTTCCAAATATATCTTGCTAATCTTGAGCTGTTTCGGTGGGTTTGTTGGGTTTCTAACGAACTGGCGATTCACTGGACAAGTTTTGATGCTGTTCGGCTTCTTCTTTTTATCGTACTTACCGCTAATGTAGCTACCCACCAATTCCGTGCAATCTGTTAAATTTTCAGCTGATTACCACGTAGCATCCCTGTAACCACACCAAGTGAGCAGGTATTCGACGGTGCTGCCACTGACTCGTTCTTGAATGATGCTTTCAGCGTAGTATTTATCGTCGTTCGACCAATTCATTTGTCTGGTTTTATAAAATTAGAGGGGGCGCGCCACTAAAAATCACTTATTGAGTATTCCATCGACGATGAGCTTGGCCTTGATGATCTTCTCTTTACTGACAAGGTAGTCAGGCATGTACATCTCGTAGACTCGCCGAAAGAAGCTATAGTGGCTGCTCAGGCTGCCAATCACAAGGGCCTCAATGAGCACGAGATAGAACAGTAAGTAGCCTGAGAGCACGCAAATGGAGTACGTCAACAAATTTTGTTGTGCACGGCTTACGATGGCTGCAAACTCATCAAGCCATAAACTTGCTAGATTTTGTAGAAAGAGATTTACGTAGTAAAGTCCAGCCTCCATGTCTGCGATATCGCCTGCAGTAAGTGCCGATGCCCCATTGAGGAAATCGCTACTGGTCGAGCTGAAGTAATAGATGTAGCTTTGAACTCCATGAAGCAGGCTGTTTTGGGACACTGACTGGCACATGATCCTGTCGTTGTCATCGGCCAGTAGACTGGAGTAGAGACTACACGCATCACCGAAGTAGACGTTGTTGTAGTTCACCTAGAAATCAAAACTGTTACCAGCAGCCACCACCAGAGTATTGTTGCTTCTGAGTTGGGCCAGCTGATCTATAGCCGGCTGGAAGTAGCTTCGATACAGGCTATCGAAGTTACTGGCGTTAACAAATCGTTTTTTGACTGCCAACTGTACCTTTGTGAGAAGGCTGAAAGTGCCAAAAGCATTGACCCCAATATCTGCGAGAGAATTTATATTGTCACCGTTGGAGCGGATGAAGGCGTTGAGGTAAAAGCTGCTGCCAGCAAAAACCATAAGAAATACCGCAAAGTAGGCCAGAGTCTTGAGTCTGAGTCGGCCAAGAAGTGGGCCGGGTTCAACTTTCTTAATTTTCTTGTTGATGTTGATGTTGTTACTATTGTCAGCATCGTAGTAGTTGCCGTTGAAAGAGAGATGCGAAGCTATTTGTCGATCGTCGTCGACGGTAGGATGTGTTACCATCGGTCTATCGGGATCTCGCTGTTCGAGATCCCTGTCATTAAGGTGCTTGAATATCTTAACGAGGCAATGGCAGTACCGATACACCCGAACAACATCGGCTTGGCTGAATTGAGTAAAAACTTCCATGACAGAGACGAAACTATTGGTGATTTTCCGAGTATTGTGAACTGCCAACAACAGCCCAAGCCCAATCGCAAGTCCCTCTATGACATACATGATGATAGTGATTCTGATGATGTTGTCCAGGGATAGCTGGAAGGTGTTGGCAATACGCTGGCTGCATCCTTTGGTAAGTTTACTGAGACTCGGTATGAAGTACTATCTCATATATCTTGCATCCCTATTGCTTAGATTGAAATTTTCAAGTGGTGCCACCATAATCGACTCCATTGTCTGAATGGACTTGAATACGATGTCGATTTCGTCATATGCAATACCTAAACCATTAAAACCGCTTGGCGCACCACTGGTTCCGTTGAACATGTAAGTTACAGGCACGTTGATATCTGAATCGAATATTGTAAGTTTGAAGTATGTGGATACCTTTAGAGCTTCGACCTTGTCGTAGATATCCCTGACAGTGGCCTGCAATGAAGAATCAAAGGCAGGACTGACGATGCTGGAGTTGTACACCTTGTTATTCACGAAGGCAACGTCGTGGAGTTTATCCTCAAAGTAAGGTATCTGTAAATCCAGTTTCGTAATCTCCACCAGCCGCAGACTATTCTGCTGGAAATCTTGGTAGTTGACGAAGCTGTTTAACAGGAATGCGACAAGAACAATTGTGAGGAACGCGAAGAAGAACAGTCTCATAAAGAATGTTAGTCCACCTATATGAGATAGCTTCTCCACTGCGCGGTTGTTGTCCTACTTGATGAAGATGTTGTTGCCGAAGGCAAGGCTGTACGCACGGTTGTCCTGACTACTTTCAAAGAACTTATGGAAGTCCTCAGGGGAAAAACTGACAGGCTTCTTACGGCGTTTTTCAACTACAATCGACTACTCACTACGATTGTCGAGGCTGTACATTTCTCGCAGGTACACTTCGTGGAAAACAGTGTCACCGAAGGTGCGGGTTGTCACATCCACTTCACAGTTGAACCGAAGGAAGTTCTTGCAATTGCGGCTGAACAGAAAAGATTTTTTGATGATACGGTAGGTCTACTGAGTACCCACTCCTATTCTTGACTCGACCTCATAGACACTCAACAGCTCTGAAATGTTCTCTGGAATGCGTAACGCAAGTTTATAGTGTTCTGTGCCGTCTTGGAGCTGCGCCTTCTACAGTTTGGGTTTATTTTAGAGATCCAACTAAGCATTAGTCAGATCCTCCTTTTAACGAGTCTTCTACCTCTCTCCCAAACCGCCAGTCACTGTCCTATCCCTTCTTTTGTCGTGCTCAATCCCGAAGAAGTTCTAATCTTATCCGTTCAGATATTCCTTGAACTGCGAGTATTTCAGATATTTGGGACAAATGAGCAGGAAATTTAATAGAGGAAAGCCAGTCTGCTCAGGTGCTATCTTATCGAAGCCCAGTTTGTTGTAAAGCGAGCGAGACATTCCTTCAACACAATAGTTTTAATCCATGATGAGCATGGCCTCGTCCTCCTTTGACGCTCTCATCATCGCAACGTACTCCAGCGAACCGTCAGCCCCCACCAGCTGTTTGATGTACTTATAAACGCTGAAGAGATACCCACTTTTGTGCCTCGCAAATATCCTTCGGATGGGATAGTTGGGTTAGCTGTTTGATCTGCCAATGACCACCCAGTCCTCGAACATCTCCTTGTGAAACTTAACAATAGACTTGGGCATGAGCAAATTGATTGATGCGCCAACTGCTTCTGCCTCTGTATATCCGAACAGCCGGGTGAAGTAGTTGTTGACCTGTTTAATTTCTGGTCGACTTGCGTCATCGTTGGTGTGGAGTACAGCCGTATTGCACTCAAAGATTATCTTGCTGCTCTTGAGTTCAGATTTTTCGTTCTGCTTGTCGATTTATCTTGGCTCACTGCTGAAGAGTTCCTCCTCGTGCACTTCTGTGCCGAAGTATTCGAGAATCACCGGTTTGAGTTTTTCATTCTTGACGTAAAGGATGTACCAAGCATAGTAGAATTTCCACTTCTTCTGGATCTCAAAGTAACGTGCCAGATCCTTCCAATTGTCGTTTATTAGTTCCATTGTAGCGAAGTTTGGCCTGATAATCTCCGTGAGTTCTGTTAGGTCGATCTTATTGCGATGCACATGCTACCAGAACTGCAAATTGCGACGAACCACCTCGAAGATTTGAGTCTTTAGCTGCTCGAACCGTTTTTAGCAGTCAATGATGAACTCAATGTCAAGGTTACCCTCATATAGCTCTTTGTTAAGTCTCCGATTCTCCATTAGGATTGCCTTTTTAAGCCTAGTAAGCCTGATGCGGTCGTGTGGAAACTGGAAGGCACTATCACATTTGTAGACCAAGTGCAGCGACTTATACGTATTCTTGAGCATGTAGTAGTAGAACTCAGTGTAGTCGATCCGACTGCTCACAGTCTGATCATGCTCGAGATTTAGCTCGTGCAGACATTTGACGTACAACTTTAGAAACACTTCCTTATTCTGATTGATTTTGGACAGGGCACAAATTTTGTTGTTTTTACTATCGTAAACATCTTCGTTGAGAGTAAAGCAGTCAGAGTTGGTGCAACCTGCATCGATGTGGCACTTTATCATTCCACGCATTTGGCACTCATCCTCAATGCTCGAAGAAAAGCTGCTGATTTTATCGCCAATGAAGTAGGCTGCATAACGCAGCTTTTTGTTATTCTCCAGTGAGCCTTCCCGGACATAGAAGAACAGTGTGTAAGATAGGGCACTGAGAAGGACCAGGAATATTCCATAGTAGAGTAGGTCCAGTTGACCAGTATACACTCCAAAAAATCTGCTCAGTTCATCGCATATCTGTCCTGCCGAAAGAGACAGATAGAAGACGACTGTTCCGATGAGAATCAGCCGAGATATGGAGTGTTCGTAGATGGTTGCCCCTTTGACGAAGTACATGATAAGCAGGCTTAGACTGATGATGAAGTGCGCAAACATGGCACAGAGGAACATCACTTCCGAAGGGTAGTTCACAGAGATAGCGTTGATGCAGAAGCCCAGGTAAATCATTGATTTGTACAGCATCAGGTAGTCAACACTGCGACAGCAGAGATAGTCCTTGCGAACTGCATAGTTCTGCATGAAAAATGTCACGAAGAGGTTGAGAAGCACTGCAACTCCAAAGAGTATTCCGGAGTATGGGTCCACCACCATGAAGTATGCCGGGATGATCACATTGAGTTCGATGAGTATTCGCAACACGGGAAAGATGCGACTTCCAAGCCACGCCAGTATGTACCTGAACCCCTCAAACTTGTCTTCATTGTAGAGCACTACGAGTATTATAAGCAGGGTCAGTATTACTACGAGAACATAGCAGACCGGCGCAATGGACTGGCTGAGCAGTAAGTCGAGCGTATAGTTCGTGAAGAGTCCACCGATGCTGGGATAGAGTGTACGCAGGAAGAAGTAGTAGAAACTGAGCTCGTGCAGGTGGAACAGCAGGATAAGCAGCAGGTTGAACGAAGCCGTGAAGCTGGATGTATTGGGCATCTGGTTCATGCTGTAAAGCTCAGCGAAGCGGCTGTGCTTCTTCATGATTCCAGGATTTTCGAAATAATATTTCCGGGAGGAACTCACAGCTAATTGCTTCGCGCTGTTTGTTGGGAAAACTTACGGAGTGGCAGCGCCAGGAGCCAGAACAACACAAACAACTGCAATTATAATAATAAGCTAACGACAGCAGTGATGCAGCAACCACGCAAGAAGCGATCGTCTGTGGGCTTTGAGTCTGGCGACGAGTACAACGAAGAGATCAACGATAAGCTCAACGATCTGTGGTCGCAAATGAAGCATGTAAGGGTGTGGCTAACACAGCGAAAAAACGAAATCATAAAGAGCATCACGCCGGGATACTCACGTAAGACTGACAACCACAACAGCTTCTCAGTTGAGATGGTCGATAAGAGCAGGTAAGTCGACCGAAGTCGGGAGCCCGATCGGCTTGTATCGGCTGAGGGTGAAATCATAAAGCTAAGGGATAAGCTCGTTGCTGAAGTGGCTGCCAACAAGCAGAAGGATGTGGAGATTGCCGCCCTGAAAAAGCACATCGCTGAACTCACGAATGACAAGAAGCAGGTACAAACCCAAATAAATTCAGTTGTTGCTGGAGCTGCATAACTTCTCAAACTTGTCATACGCAAAGCAAGATTAACCGTTATCGGTGACTGCGAACCAGGAGAACTCCAACCAACAGAATATCAAGCATGAGCTGAATGAGTCGAGCATCCGCAAGACGAACAAGAAGGTATTGGCGAAGGCAGAGGCAGAAGACTAAACTGGAATTGAATCTGATAACCAGCGGTTGCTGACACTGCTTCGTTCCACAGAAGAATATCGTGAGTTCGTGTTCTACTACGATAATAACGAACTCTCATTTCTGCGAGCCTTGAATAAACAGCGCCGAAGAAACTGCCAATGTGATCTCTCCGAAAGGTAGAAGACTATGTGGGCACCCAAAGATGTCATTGATCTCATGGTAGAGCTCAACAAGCGTCATCGCTTCGGTCTCAGCCGTGATGACGTTGAGAAAATTGTGTACAACATTAATCTGGTGTACCTGCAAAGATAGAAGGCAAAACAATCCCGGATTCTGACTCAGTGCGAAAAGAGAATTAGAGAGGCCGAGCGTGAAGCCAACCATGCCATACCGTACTAGATAATGCAGATCCAGAAGCAGAAGGAGAGAGAGTTGGTAGGGCGGAAGAGCAAGCGAGTGCATTCCCTCGCCTCCAACAAATGATTTTGCACGATCAGTTCAAACCGTAAATGTTGCACACACCTGTGACTGAACAGCTGGCGTACCCGTTGCTCTGGCTGAAGCTTGCGAATACGACCTTGTCGTCCTATTTTACATGGTTGTGCCTTTCGTAAGTCAGCTTCAGCTGCTATCGATCGTCCTTTTGCATAAGGCAAGTGGTGCCGTCGAACGATGCTGAGAGGTAGTATGCTTAGTCAGATGAACATTCCACCGAACGAACTTCCTGGCTGTGCACTTTGATATTCTAGAGAAGCTGAAGGCTTGTTGTGTACATTGAAACTGTCCCGTCCTTATGTGACACGATTAGGTTTTCGCCCTGCATTTAGCGATGGGTTACGTGACGAGCAATGTAGGTCATCTCCGATTCGTGTGGCTTTGAGATGGCTTCAGGCTCGCCAGTCCTGAGATCCCACAGACGTATGCTACAGTCTTTACTCACCGAGTATACGACATTTGAAGATTACGTTTCTTTGAGTCGGATGGCATTAACACTGGAATAGTGTCCTTTGAGCACCTGCAATGACCTATTCTTGGCCATGTCCCACACCTTGATGAGATGGTCCTCAGCGCAAGACAGTATGCGTGTTAGCAATGCATCGAACCTGACCATTCGAATACTGGCTTAGTGTCGACCCACGACATTTGTTTAGTGGGATTCCATCCTCGAGTCGAATTTGGTGAGTTTGACCTGCATAACTATGGCTTGCTACCGTCGAGTCATTAGAGCAGCTCACCATGAACTTTTCATTGGCCGACCAGTCAATGGAGAACACCGACTTTTGGTGGAGGTTGGGGATTTCGTATATTGGCTGCAGTTCAGTATTGAGTTGATGCTTTTTCTCCAGCAATCCCTCCACATCGTAGATTTTGAGTCGTGAGGAGTTGGTGCCAACTGCGAAGAGCCTACCACTTTCTGAGAACTGGCACACCCGCATAGCCTTCTCATCAGATACGGAGGCGACGAGCTTGATCAGAAGTGGCTTTGTCGAACGCCGTAGTTTCTCAAACGGATTCCTACGGCTCAAATTGTACTCGAATTCCACTGGTTAGGGCTCATCTGCTTACTCTTGGTAGGGATGTCCAATATTGATCACTGCTGACTTTGAGTTCTCAATAAAAGGGGTTTCCTCAAGTGTTGGGTCTTTACTGGACCTCACAAGCCGATTGCTCTCAGTCTATTTGTTAGATATTGATCTCGCTGGAGCGTCTTCTTCGACTAACTGGCTGGCTTAGATTTGGGAAGCATCCAGTTTAATTGACTTTGCGATGTCGAGATCAAGTATGACATCTTTTTCGACTCTATTTGACTGCTTAACAGTGGACGCTCTGCTTGGAGGGACGTTACTGGGTGTTAGACTCATACTTAGTTCATCTTACCCCGCAACTTCTGACACCTTGGATTGTTATTAATGTTCAGAGTTCCTGACGAACCGATTTGAACTGCTTGCCTTTGATACCTTAGACTGGTTGGTGAGCAGTCTTTCGGTGAGTTCAAACTTTTGCGAAAGTATGAAATTCTGACTCTCGGCAATGCTTAAATTGGCAACTACTGATTTTTCCTTTGGTGAAGACATCTGAAAGCTCGTGTTTTCGTGCTTTTCATTATCGTTTGCTAAGGATTTTGTGAACTTGTTGGAGAGTTCAACCGACTGGTTCTGTTTGGCTTGGCTTTCCTGCAACGCTGGTTCATGGCTGTTGGGTTTCTTGCTGAATGTCATCGAGCTCTCCTTGACGGGAGTCGGGATTACAGTTGACAGCATTTTGAAGTAGCTTTAAATCAGCATCTACAGGGACGGCTACTCATTGAGTCTTGCAGTGATCCGCGATTCTATCAGTTCAATGAAGGGCTTGAGGAACTCAAAACAGTCGTATCTACCCTGAATTGGATGCTAATTTACTCGTAACTTGGTCCACTCTCGGAAGTCTGGATGCTCAGAAACATGCTCAAGAGTTAGAAAGTCGAAGAGCTGTTGGTACTATTCGGCAGTGCAGTAATTTCCGATATCCTGCTCCAATAGCTCCCTCAGCTCTATTTCATCCGGTTCCTCCACCAGTTCAAATAGCCTTTGGCGGTGAATACGAAACATTATTGCTCTGAAATCCCTCACGTCGAGTCTGCTTTCGAATGGTTGGAGGAAGCTCCTTACTGTGGTGAAATCGCCCTCCAGCATCACCCTTCTTATGATGGCTATCTCCTTTGAGTATGATTCCAAAGTCATCTGTATTGGAATGGGCTGTACCGCTGCCTCTCTTTACACTGCTAGCATTGACTCGATCATACCATGTTGCTTGAGGTATCTCTACGTCGAAGAAATGTGTACCAGCACTGTCTGCAAGCACTGCTCCTGTGACATCTTAACAGGATAATAATTAAACTCACACAAGATGGTGTTCTACATAGTTGGTCTGGGACTGGGCTCCCCTGAAGACATCACCATTCGAGGTCTCAATGCAATCAAGGCTTCTCAAGAGATATACCTCGAACACTACACCAGCATCATGGGTGTCAACACTCAAGAACTTGGCAAGTTCCTCGGTCGGGAGTTAATCGAGGCCGATCGAGACTTCTGCTAGGTGGAAATCGATAAGCTGCTGGAAAGGATCGCCAAGTCACCAGAACTTAATGTGAGCTTCTTGGTGGTTGGTGATCCCTTCTGTGCCACCACCCACTCCGATCTGTACCTTAGGGCTGTCCAGCTTGGCATTAAGGTAGAAGTTGTGCACAACGCGAGCATAGTCAGCGCAGTCGGATGTTGCGGACTACAGGTATACCGTTTTGGTGAAATCATCTCAGTTCCTTTCTTCACAGAAAAATGGAGACCCGATAGCTTCTACGACAAGATCTTATCCAACCGAAAGAACGGTCTCCATACCCTCGTTCTAGTTGACATCAAGGTCAAGGAGCGAAGCGAATAGAACCTCATCAAGAATAAAAACATCTTCGAACCACCGAGATTCATGACGATCAAGGAATGCGTAACGCAGTTGCTGGAGGTTGAACAGAAGAGGCAAGGAGGTGCCTATAGCACTAGCACTAAATGCTTCGGATTGGCAAGAATCGGTTTTCCCGACCAACTTGTTCGTTCGGGGGAGATGCAGGCCTTCCTGTAGATCGATATGGGCCCTCCCCTGCATAGCTTTGTGATATGCGCTGAGAACATCCACAGCATGGAAAAGGAAATGTATGATCATTTCAGCAAGTGATTTTATTTGTTGTTTGCTGAATGCATTCCAAGGGCAAATAGGATCAGAATACGAAACCAAAGGAGTATCAAACTAAACTAACTGACATCTTGTTTCCGAGACAGCATCAAATGGCGGCAAAGTCTGATGATAAACAACCCACGATTGAAGCTCCTTTGAAGAAACAGAGTCCTCCTGAACCACAGTTAACCAGTCGGAATTCTTCTTCAGAGGGTTCGAACCTGTCAGCTCGGACAGAACCCATTCCCGAGGTGTTTCATAATGTGGAGTTCTATCGCAATAAGATTCCGTCGATACCGAATGGCGCCACCATCGAACGAATTCTCAAAGATTGGTCTTCCAATTACGAGCTGTTGGAAAAGCATCATGGGTTCATTCAATGGCTATTCCCCAATCTCTTCCAGTCTCGGTTCAATAGCCAGGCCTATGCTATTCTCCCGGGGGAAATCGATGTCTTTCTCACAGACCCAGAAGTGTACAATCGGTATGTCCGTGCCTACCAGATGATGCTGGGCTTCTACGGCATGAAATTGAAGAGCAAAGAGACGGGAGAAATTGCTCCATCTCGTCATCCACCTTTCTAGGAAAGGTGTTCGCAAACACTGCTTAGACACTTCCATAACCACATGCGCATTACCAGGATACTAAGCAGCCTCACTCTGCTTGGGTTTGCAAAATACGCCAAATAGCTCTTGAAGTTCCTGAAGGATCAGATATTCTCCGAGAAGGGGTATATGAGATAGCTTCAGAGGCACAGGGTGTATGAAAAGGAATGGTAGGGCTTTTAGAAGGTTGACCCAGCTGACAGCGCAGTTTCCAAATACTTCGATCAGTATTCCACCAAATCCAAGCAAGAGTAGACCAAAGAACTCCCAAGATCATAACTACAGAAGCCCACAGAAATCGAGAAACCAAGGCTTTGACTACTTGGACTGTGACTTATTACTATAATCGTCAAGATGAAGCGAGCAGCTATATTAGCGAGTTGGCTCGTCGTAGCCTTCTGTGCAATAACAAGCCCATTGTGCCAGGGCAAGAGGTATATGTGCCCGGCAGTGGAATCTACTGATCAATCGATGACCTGCGTCACAATCATCGATCCGCTACTGAAGGTGCATCAAGTGCAGGCGTGCCCTCAAGGCTATTAGTGCAACTACGACAGGTCCTATGACTCGCTTCGGAATATGACATTCTCGTGTGTGTAACAATCTCATTACCAAGCCCACAGGTGGTAGTCCTCAAGTATCCGGGGTAATCATGCACTGCAAACGCTAATTGCATTTCGAATAATTGCCAGGCTGCAGTCTGTGTCGGGCTGCCTTCAGGAAGCAATTGCACGAATGATAGCGATTGCGCTCCTATGTTGTTCTGTTCCAACCTCACTTCTAGCTGCGAGGCACAAAAACTGTATCAGCAGCCCTGCCTACGAGACGAAGAGTGCGTGAACAACTGCGTGTGCAGCATGCAATCGTGCAGCTTCTATTATAGCCTGCAGAACGGTGTTGCAGCCGATAACAAAAGTACAAAAGGAATCAACGCAGAGGCATGTTCAAGTGGGTACATGCAAAACGGAACCTGCCAGACTCCACCCAAGTCGACTGTTGAACTTAGAACTTGCAGCAGCAACAACGATTGTATTACTCAGTTCCCAGATGGGACTACCATTGCAGGCTATTCTCAATGTCAATGCGGGACCAACGGTGGAGGCTATTCTTATTGCAGCCTCGTCGAAGGTGACTCCGTCTACCAATCCATGATTTAGTAGTTCAGCTATGTTTTGCTTCGAAACGGAGCCTGCCATACTTCAATTAGGTAGGGTCCTTGCGATCATCTGTACCAGCAGGAATACTGGAAGTACGCCAAACTCAAGCTGAAGTACCAACGAGGACCAGAGCTGGTCTACAACGATAAGTGCACCAGATACGGTCTCAACGGCTGGTACTGGAGCCTATCTCTGCCGAACACTGTTTGGCCAGTACTGCTGCTGCTTATTAGTGTTATTCTGTGACACAACCAGCAATAATAACCATTATTAATGTCGGTTGCTGATTTTATAGCCGGCAGCCGCAAGATAAGCATGCGCATGCCCAAACAAGAAATTTCCCGGAGACTGGCCAATCTTTCCTACGAAGAAAAGCGCTAACCGACTATCAAGTCATACGCAACATCAATTTTCAAGGTTCGAAACCAAGACAAGCCCTCTACAATCAAGACTCCGAAGCCTTTCAATGTTTCACTGCGTAGCCAGGAAGCCTTTGAACCCACTGAAGAATCGCAGTGGAAATGCTGCAAACCCAACCTAGGCAGCAAGCTGGAGATATACGTGTCACCAAGCTCAGTAATTTCTGGCCGGACCCTGGAAAAGGACTACAACCGTTCTTTGAGCTGGCTACCGAAGTGACTTACTCGATAAAATGATGTGATGAGCAAAGTCATAAGTAGAGGTTGATACCCATGTCTTGAATCAACTTCTTTTTCTGGCGAACCTTCACCGAGTTGATGTTGTTCCCCGTTAGGTAGAAGTTTTTTAATGCCTTGTTGGTACCCAGGAACTATACAATGCTGTCCAGACAGTCTTCAGTAAGGCAGTTAGACGTCATGTTTAGCGTATGTGCATAGTCATCATGCAGCAGGTGGTGCAGGATGGCCGCTATACCTTCGTTGGTTAACTCATTCTTTACGAATTTTATGAGACCGTACCGCCTACCTGATTTCTTGATGAATTCGAAGATCCCAGGAATGTACGAATCGCGGATCTCCAACCCAATCAGCTCTAGGTTAGGACCCGGTTGTTTGTCGATTGCTGCAAGCACCCCATCGATACGTTGTCTGGCTTCAAACTTTAACTATTTTTCTAAGTTACTATGGGCTTACTTTTTTCCTTATGTTGTGGCGAGTTGTTGCGGCCGTTAACCGACATTGACCCTTTGTCCTTTGCGTGCATGCTTTCGTTCACACGGCTACGTTCATCGATGATGTTTTCTCGAACTATAGGCTTCTACCGGCTTTTTGCCTCTGGTTTCTTACGGGGCTCGACTGATTTCTTGCTTTACTTTAGTTAGTTTGGGCGTGGGTGTGGATTAGGTGGAGGCCGTTTGTCCTTCTCTCTCAAAGGCGTTGTTTATTTACTCGTTGGGGGTCTCCGAATTTCTTTCTGACTCTGAAGAAACGCCTTCACACTTTCTTCTGGTGGGTCATTGATATCTGGCTGACTGTGGCGTTGCCAATCTCCACTTGTCTTGTTCTGTTAAGTATGCATTTTCTATCCATTTGTACTGTACAGACTTTTGATTGGAGTCTTCGATTAGTGACTATTTAGCTGTATAAAGCCAGTTTTGAAGCCATCGAAAGACTCTTCTTGATGTTTGTTGCTCTTCCCTCTTGTCTTATCCTCCGATTCCACGAAGGTTGGAAACAGCTCCTGGATCTTGAAGTACTCAGTCTGCTTGAATTTACTCTTCCACTGTTGGCTGAATTCACGACATCGGTTCTTGATATCTTCGTCAAGCCTCAGCAGTAACGGCTTGAAGGCAGTGATCCTCTCAGTGATATTCCTGACTTCTGCTACTACTATCTTGCTGGAGTTGTTGGTTAGGTCGTCTATTATCATGGCTGCTCTGCATATCATTTGCAATTACTGATCTTTGATCAGTCGAGACGTCTTGAGGTTTTGTTCCAGTTATTATTCGACCTTTGCCATTCCCTTCCGATGCTGCTTAATGATCTCTTCGATCTCCTTTTCCATGTACGCCTCCTTCCTATTGATTGTCTCGTGGTAGTTCTAAGAATCAGTAGACGCCGTACCTTGAAGATCTCCTTGATCTCTACTTTGAGCTCTCTCTTGACCTTCTCCAATTGCTTCGTCAGGATGCCGGGAGGTTATAGTATCTCTTTGATGCAGCAGTCCAGCTTATCCACTTCTCTTCTCACATTATCGGCAAGGCCTCTCGTCTCGGATTATGCAAGCTTGCCAGCCGACTACAGTTCATGGCCTTTATGCTCTCCAAACAGGGCACAATGGGCACATACAAGCTTACCGTCATTGATGCACCGAAACTAGCACGGCTTCTGATGTTGTTCGCAAAGATTTCCTGCATCTGCTTCAAACTGCTTGGCGAATAAGTTCCTGCTCTTTGCTAGAGTCTGCTGTCGCTGCTCTCGAATTGCAGTGATCACAATCATGTTCTTGATTACCTCTCCAGGGTCTTTCCGGAAGAGATGTGACTTGCTGCATAAACCCATCCATACCCATCGATTGGACAGGTGAACACACTGCGGCGGTCCTGAATGGCGTTGCGAATGCACTTCTAGCAATAAGAATGCCCACATTCCGGAATGATGCGGGGCACTCGTTCAAACTCATCGACGTCCTTATGGGATACGGCGGACTTCAATTCCATGTTTGAATGTTATTATATAGTATAATACACAGATGACGTTTGCATTGCGGCTCTTTACTGCAATCAAGAAGTTTCTCGGTGACCACAAAAAGAAGCTCATCGGGTTGATGCTTTTGGGACTTGTCGCCTACTTCATCAAACGGCGTATGACTTTGGAGCACCTCATGCACATTGTCGAGAAGGTGCTTAGCTTTGCAGAATACCTGCCGCTGCCGGACCCACCAGTGTACAGGCAGGTGCAACCCATCCCCAGGTCTCAACCAGCAACTCATGCTTGCCTCAAGGCATTCATCAACATCTAGGACATCAAACAGCGAATAAAGGTACAAGTTGGTACATGCAGAACAAATAGGGGTAACAGTGGGATCGGCTCAAGCTCAATGTACTGTCGGGGTATGCCTTTTCAGTAAGCCTGTTCGATCTGACTGAAGTGCTCAACGTCGTTGAAGCCAAGTATATTGAATAGTTTAGGTCGATCGATGCTGAAGTACCGTACCGCAAGGCCATTTCTATTGTGCTTGAGAACTACCGTCAGAACATGAGTTCCTACTTTTAGTTCATGAAGACGACATTACAGTCGGCGGTGGAGGCTATGGATATTACCAGGGAATACACGAAAGAAGAGCTATATGGGGCACTTGCGAATATCACGGAGAGGATATTCAGCGAGCTGTATAGTGTGAATCACCGTCGAAGAAGCCGGAAGAATAGGAATATCGTCGGCAAAGAAGCACAACGCCTTTTTTACACCCAACTCTAAAAAATTGAGGATAAAAAGCCAAGCCGTTTCCGACTTCTTTGGAACAAGCTGGGTGAGTTGCTTACGTTTGAGACAAGTGAGAGAGAGTACTAGTCAAGTCTTGATCGCTTCCGAGTCGTTAAGGAGATGGTCGCTATGGAGTATAGTATGGGAAACCGACTTACCATGCTATTTGAACTGAACTCCGATGCACAGTAGCTCTTCGACCTGGTGTTTCGAGAGTTCGAAGATCTGATGGAATCGATTAACTTCAATAGCTTAGTCTACTACTACGCTCAGTACCAAACCAACCGTTTTATTAATCGACTGGAGCTCTATCTGATGGATCGGAAGCAAGAGAAGATTAAGTTGGCGAGTGCCCTGAGCGTGATCTACAAGATAATCGTCGAGGAGTATCTCCCAGAGGAAAGTTGGACTCATAATCAAGTATTCCTCTCCAACGAAATCAAGGAAGCCTTCAAAATCCTGCGAGTTGAAAAGGAAGAAGAGTTGGTAGAGTTGAATTGTACAAGAAATAACCTCATCCTCACCGAACTGCAAGCCGAGCGACGCATTGATTTCGCGAAGAACGAGTTTCTGCTGAAGTACTACCATGAGCGAAGCGGTATCGATGCCATGAAGGACACCACCGAAAACATGGATTTCGAAGCCAAGGAGTTACTGTCGTTTATGAGCAAAGAAAAATAGTGATTGTTGGTATGTTCTTCACGCGCCATAATTACATACTTTTCACATGGGGCTTGAAGGGAAGACTCGCCTTGCCAATCGCATAAAACGTTTCAGCTCGAACCTCAAGAAGGTGGATGAGGATAAGCGTAAGAGCATCATCGCTGATAAGCTCAATTACTTGTAGTCGGACTACTACGAAGAACCCAATCGGTTGGCAGAGGACAATGATAGCGAAGATTTCGAAGTTGACGGTGAGGGCAAACCAGCAACTCGTAAGGAGAAGATTCAGAAGCGTATTCTTAAGAAGATCAAGAAGGAGTCGGACATGCGCAAGAACTTTAACCTGATGAAGATCATCAAAGACGAGGGTACTGCTGATGTTAAGAGTAGCTATGTACGATAAGCCGGGACCCAACTTTGTGAGCATTCGAGTCAAACCAAGCAAATATCCGCCGCGCAAGTACTGCTCCATCTGTGGAGCTCTGTCGAAGTCCAGTTGTACGCGCTGTGGGGAACGTGTCTGCAAACTCAAATGCTGGCGAACTCACTCAGAAGTCAAATGCCTCAACTTTTAACTGCAATATTGATGCAAATGAATGCATTGGCAAGATATCCGTGAAGTCAGTCGATATTTAATTACGTCATTCGGAATGAACAGACTGGAGGGGCTGGACCTGCAGCTGAAGGAAATCAAGGGTGGCGGAGAGGGCACTGTTGAGATAACCGATAACCGCACTGGCAAGAAGTATGAGATAGCTGCCAAGACCTCTCGCGAGTGCGACTTCTTTGATGCCAAAGACTTATTGAAGATTAAGGATGCTGAGGGCAACCCACTTCGTATCTACGACCCTGGATACACTAACACTGTCTGCGCTACGAGCTACATCAGCTATATTGACGGTGACAAGGGAATTCTCGAGTACCGCGGATACCCTATCGAGGTACTTGCTGAAAAGTCCAGCTTCCTTGAGGTGTCCTTCTTGCTGATCCACGGTGAGTTGCCAACCCAGTCGCAGCTTGACAAGTTCAGCGATAAGGTTATGAAGCATACAATTTTGCATACTGACGTCACGGATATGATGGGCTCGTTTAGGTATGATGCTCATCCCATGGGAATGCTCATCTCTACCATTTCAGCTTACTCAACGCTGCATCCTGAAGCCAATCCTGCACTCTCCGGAGAGAGTCTCTATAAGGACGTGGATGTGAGGAACAAGCAAGTGTATAGACTTCTTGGGTTGGTCCCCACCATCGCTGCCAATTCCTACCGCCACAGGATCGGAAGACCGTACAACCCTCCCTCAGAAAATCTTTCTTATGTTGACAACTTCCTTTACATGCTCGATAGGCTAAACGAAGGTACCTACAAGCCCCACCCCAAGCTCACTCGTGCACTAGAGATTCTTTTTATTCTCCATGCTGAACACGAAATGAACTGTTCTACTGCCTTTGTGAGGCACATGGCAAGCTCTGGTGTTGATGTGTACACTACAATTGCCATGGCTGCTGGTGCACTATACGGACCTAAGCACGGTGGAGCCAACGAGGCTGTCATTCGTATGCTTGAAGCTATTGGTTCCAAGGATAATGTGCATCGCTTCATCCTTGAAGTCAAGCAGAAGAAGAAAGTGCTCTTTGGTTTTGGCCATCGAGTCTACAAGAACTACGACCCACGTGCCAAGATCGTCAAGAAGATAGCCTTCGAAATCTTCGAATTGCTCGGTAGGGAACCCCTCATCGAAATCGCATTGGAGTTGGAAAAGATCGCTCTTGAGGACGAATACTTGTACAATATTGGATTATCGTAGCGTAACTCGTAAGCTCTATCCCAACGTCGATTTCTACTCCGGTCTGATTTACAAGGCAATGGGATTCCCCACCGATATGTTCCCAGTGCTCTTCACCATTCCACGTGTGGCTGGATGGGTTGCTCACTGGATCGAGTACCTGAAGGACAAGGAGAATAACATCTACCGTCCTCGCCAAAACTACAAGGGCTATGGCAAACGTGAATATGTCCCAGTTGAAAAGCGCGCCGAAAGCAAGTTTATGATCGATGCAAGCCGTTCCGGGAAGTACAAAAGGCGGGAGGCCTCAGAAAAAGTTTGATAACGCGTATTCGAGACAGATCGGATTATAATAGCTATGTACAAGGTGCATTAGTACATTGACCTGTCAGCTGTCCAAACCAAACTGCCTCAGGAAGTGCTCGAACTGCTAACTTGCAACATCTGCTTGGGAATAGCGATCGAGGCGTGTTAGTGCTCAAAGTGCTAAGGGGTATTTTGTTCGAAGGAGATCAACGAACTGCCCGACAGGCTTTGCCCGATATGTAGGGTATCCGAGTGGAAACCATTCGAGTCAATACACAAATCGCTTAAGACTATGCTGCGAATCTTGGAGGTAGAATGCTGCACATGCAAGAATGCCATTCCCTACAAATAGTATATTGGGCACATCCAGAAGTGTGATCCCAAGCCAATTAAGGAGGAGAAGAAACCAGACATCTACTTTGACTTCTACTTTGTGGCAGACGAGTAAAACGTACAATATGATTTGCTGAGCATCGTGTCGATGAATGTCAACCTTCGAGAAGGCATCAAACAGTTCCGATTGGGAGTCTACCACATTGACCTGGAGGAACTGATCCAAACCAACACTCGCTCGAACTTCAAACGAGAGATAATCCAACAATAGTAAAAGGCTCATATTGAGCAAGCATACTGGCTGTACTCGATGCCGGAGAATTCAAACACTGCCTTCGAGTATGAGCTTCAGGTACCGATAACTGAGGCCTATGAACGGTGGCTGGAGCACAAGAAAGTGGCATAGCATAATTAGGTGTATGTGAACAGCGACGAGCAGAACCTGTGCATCAACTTCTCCAACATGACAGCCACGGATATTGACTCGCAGCTCACCATGCAGATTCGCCGATGTCTGATCTGAATGCTAATTATTTAAATGGAATAACTGATTGGCGAGTGCTTGCTCAAGGATGAGGAGTTCATGAAGGACTATGTAGTGAGCCATACTATACAAACAGTCAGGGATGCCAGGTGTGTGGGCACCATTCGCAACAGCAGCCAGTCAGTGCTCATCCGCAAACAGAAATTTTAGGTAGCACTGCTGTCGAGATTCAAGGCATTGTATCGGCTGTTCAGGCAGGGTGCCATCCTCGCGGATAATATGTTCGTTAAGAAGGAAGCAGATGGATACTACTTCTACGTTATCGAGGCCTACCTTGCACCGAAGAAGCAAAGCAAATTTGTCTCCTTGCACGCGATGATCCAAGAGGGCAAGTCGCAGGAAAAGATGAAAGCAATTGGCGAGAAGATCCGAGCATTGCTGCAAGCATGCCATCACGAAGGTTAGAATTATCTGTGCTTGACACCCTAACGAATAATCGTTGAGCAGGAACCTGAATTCAACGTGCAGTTGGCACCTTACGAGCTTGACCAAGCATCGTTCCTGGAGAGCCTGCGAGCAGAGACTGACCTCCAGTCAAACGCGTATTTGGCACCTGAGATATTCGACCAAGTGCTGTTAGCTGGATAGGGGAGACTTCAGGTCAATAAGAAAGATTTGATTGCTGCAGACTTCTGGAGCTTCGGCTGTATACTGTTGGAGATGTTCGTGTTGGCTTCTCCAGCATTTCTCAGCGTCGGGTTGGTACAGCAAAAAAAGCGATTCAAATAGTTAACTGGGGGTGGAGTAATTAAGGCCTGGACAACTGACCTAGATCCTACGATAAAGAACTTAGTCTGCAACTGTTTGGAAAGCAGAGAAAATCGCTCCATGAACACCTCTTTACCCATTCCAGTCACAAAAAAGCGTGTCCCTTTGGTGCCTTCAAACGAAATTTCTCTCCAAAACAGTCGATAGGAGCTGGCCCTCTCGGCAATCGCAGAGAAATGCTAGGAGTCATCACTTAGTTTGTCCCTACTGGCGCTGCTTGATCACCAGATTCAAGAGGAGCTCAAAATTGTCGTTCACCTGTTTACAAAATTCACTTACTATGCTGATAAATCACACTCCTAAAAAGGGAGGATACTGCGACTGGACAAAATCATTAATGTCGACAATAGCTTTGAACAGTTCAGTAGGCTCCTGCTTAAACCTGTGCAGATTGACTTTGAAGATGGTTAGTGGAGAGGTACTGCTCAAATTAACCTTGGAATGTTGGTGCTGAGGCAAGATTCTAAGCGAGTCTGGAGAAAACCGATAGTCGGCTCTTACCCAATATCAAACGGGGATTCAAAGATCAGGGTATCATATCGGCATTACATAGATTTCGTGTATTCTAACTTCTCCGGCTGATCCGTAGCACGAGCCTCTGAAGATCTCTAATCACGAGCAGATAGAGGAGCTCATGAACCGGAGTGGATCCCCTTCACGAGTGATGAAATCGTCTATTCCTTCTCCATCGCCTGCGAGGCTGCTTTAGAATCCGTCGCCACCACCAAAAGATAAACCAAAATCCTCCATTCTCGCAATCTCAGAGTAACTATCCAACCTCACGATGCTGTGGCGTAATAAGGAGTCCGAATCTGACTCTCAAAGTCGCAATTCAAGAGACCGGCTGTTGCGTTTATGATATTATCTTCCAAACTACTAGAGAAACAAATATCAGCGAATGTTGATTCCATTGCTGTGTGGGGCTGCACGGCTTGACTGCAGCGGATGCCCACTGTTGCTCAAGCTGATCTTGCCGCTGTAGGGTCTCAAAGCTGGCGAGTTTATGATTTCAATGAAACTAGGTCGTTTCGTCTCATCAAGGTTGAGCATACTAACCACGAGATCTGACAGTCGCTCGTTGTAGTGATTCAGCATCAGCTGCCTTCGCTATTGAACTTTGTTTTCGAGCAGCTTGAGAAGGTTCATCTCATAGCACTCAAATGAATTTTCGAGGAGCATTGCTTCCATCATAGTCATTCCTAAGGAAAACACTTGATTCTTGACTCGATTCTCCTGAGGCTTGGAGTAATGTCCTTTTCTGAGGCTGCTGAGCTGCTCGGGACTTAGATACGAAAGTGTTGTAGGGCTGGATAAGACAAGCTCGAAGTTACTCCGACCGAAGTGCGTGAAATAGGAATCCAGCAGTCTGGGTGCCCCCTCCACATCAAGCAACACATTTCCTGCTTTGATATCCCCTTGGTAGCAACCTCTCTCTTCCAGGTAGCGTAGGCATTACACCAACCCAAACAGTGTTGAACCTATCCACTCCTCACTGAAATGTTTCTACCTCCAACCTCAAAGTACCTTATGCTCGGCTCGTTATGCGATCTCCTTCTCCAAATCGTTCGGGTAGTAGTCGAAGTACAGCCGGATCACATAGCCGTTCGAACAGAAGTCACTTCGCTTGTCGAGCTCGTAGTTGCGTACTGTACAGAAGTTCCGGTGCTTCAGCTTCGCGCGTTCTGTACTGAGACCAACCATCCGATTCATCTCCTAGTTTGAATCAACTGTAACGCTTTTGGTTACGTAGACCCTTCCTCGGCTTTCCAGGAGCCCCACCATCCCACCAAACCTCTCATCTTCGACCTCTCGCTCGGTCTGCTCAGGTAGGCTACTGCCGCTAGCTCCCATAAACAAACAAACAATAACGATTTCATATTAATTACCCTCAAAAGCTCTTTCGCTTAGTGAGGAACTCGGATCTTTGCAGCTTCTTGACGCCACGCTGCAGCTCCAACACCCTGGTTATATTCAGAGCTCGGTTCTGGTAGCTACGACCGGCCGGTTGTCTATACTGCCGCAACCGATAGTAGAGCACTGCATACTCCTTTTTATTGAGTTTGAGTTGGTAGTCGATTGCCACCAATACTTGCTTCTCGAGTTCGTTGAGCAGCACCGTCGTGTAGTCTGGAAAAGTGTGAGAGAAGGAAGGAGTTTCGAAGGATTCGTCGTCCCATACCTTGCTTGCAAGCAGGAGGCATGAAACAATGAGTCTGAGTAACAGGAGATACTACCGTTTGTAGTTCAAGCTCGTCAAGACCATTTTTGTGATGTTCACAAACTTCTCGACGTAGAGTACCGCCAGAATTGGAACTTCTCTCTCCATCTTGGCAGACACCACGATGTTCTTAACGAAGTTTGATATGCTATCCGTCGTCGGGACATAATAGTCGACTTCCGTTGGGGCAGGCTATTCAAAGATATCTAATGAGTTGGCTAAACCAAAGCTTACTGAATCGTTTCCCCCAAGGAAACTCGACTCCTCGAGTTTATTGCTGGATTCCAGCTGCTGCTGCTAGTATTCCTCCCCTCGTTCTATTTCCTCCTCCACTTCGTTGCAATCTTCGCCACTGTCAATACGTTCCTCCACTTCCGTGTTCCGGTAAAGAGGGTGGAGATAACTTTCACGCAAAATATTGCCCACCTCCAGCTCATCAATATCTCCCTTCTCACTCTGCGACTCCTATACTCCCTGCTGCTGAATATACCGCTCGAGCTTCTTCTTCTCTGCTGGCCGTATTTTACTCTGCAGATAGGCAGCTATGCAGTAGCATTATTACTCCAAATCGAGATTTACAATAGTGCTTGTCATAACAGCCCCCTCAACGCTCATGTACATCGTCTTCACTTGGTCGATCTTTAGATCAACTTCCAGTTGAGTCAAATCTTTCTTCCTTCTCTCCACTGAGAGGTTTCGAAGGCTCGTTGGAAGCCCTTTGCCTGACGAAGTGATAGAAGTAGCCTTCGTTTATTTCTTGACCGTTGGCTTTGTGGACACCTCTTTGCCAGACGAGCGGCTAATTGTTGATTTCTTTTCGGCTGCTCTTTCATTCATCATTGACACCTTTTTTATGCTGTCCGTGCCTTTCTTGGCTGCTTCAACTCTGCTGGATGTTGGGTATTTGGCATTAGATGCTTTCGGTAGCTTCATATCGTAGGCAGTTTCTTTGACTCCGCTCTCGAAGATGGCTCCCTGTTTGCTAGTGTTATCCTTCCGGAAGACATACTTTGAGTCTCTCTTAACTTGCCCTTTCGTAGAATCTTTGGGCGTGTATTAGTTGAGTACTCGCTCTAGCTGCCGTTCATAGTCGTCAGCTTCATCGAGCTCCTGCATGAATTCGTTCTTATCCACGAAGATGTTTTTGCTGAGGTTGGATGGCGCCTCCGAATAACCGCTTTCGGTCATTTCTTGTGCCTGGTTGGTGATGTACTCGATGATCTTATTGAGCTTGGTGGTGTGCCCTGGAAGCACCTTCATATCTTCATACAGTTTCTGCCGATCTGCGTCTCGCAGCATAGCCAGCTTACTGATGTTCACGCCATAACCACGGATAATGAGTTCGCGAGTATACTGCTGCAGTCCCATCGGTTTGAGCAGCTTGTAGATTGGAATCGAATTGAGTTCATTCGCTTCGTAGAGCTTCAGCACCATTAGATCCTGCTGATCTGTGGAGCGCTGCTGGGTTATCTTACCTCCCTTCAGTGCGACTGTAGCCTTAGCATTCTTAATCTTGCGAAGGTGGGCCCGAGCCTTCATGTCGCTTTCGAATTGCTTCATTGTACAATTTATAAGGCAGCGAACATCGGTACATAGCACAAAGGTCACTAAGGTTTATCCGTTTTCTTCAACAAGCCGAAGAACGAGGCCTTTCCGCGTAACTTTTCCTGCTTCTTGCGGATCAGCTCCCCATATTTCTTATATGGTTCATCCCCAAGGCTCTACAGCACAGTTCGGACGTCCCTAACTTAGGGAGAGGCCAAGTCTTAGTCGAAATGTAAAATTACGTTCAAGCAAGGGGAGAAGTTCGATTAGCTCCTTGTCTGTTTCATCGCCTTTGAATTCAGGAAGCTTGATGACATTGCGTTTTTGCTTGAGAACCTTGTCTGCCGACTTATCGAGCACCACAATGTTTCTCATTTCCCTGTTCAGGTAGCTGAGGTCTTTGTAGTAACCACCATTGCTCAGTACCATAGACTCTCGACCAAATGCACCCACGACGATCATCATTCGAGGATCGACGAATGGCATGATATTCATGATGGTGTTGTAGTCGTCGTCACTGAAGATGACAATTTCGTAGAGTTGGCTCAGGTGCCGCAACATCTTATCAAAACCTGGCCGTTTTATCACCTGTAAACCCTTTCCAAAGCGAAAATTGCTTGTGACAGTAGTGCCCGTTAGGTCGATCACAAGCGTCTTGGGATGCATTAGAACATGCAGAGGGTCGGGGAGGAACTTCTTTATGGGGGGCTTGGTGAAGAACTATCGTAGGTCTCAGAGTACATCGACAGCTTCATTGTATTGGCCCCACGCATACTTTGCCGCGTCAATCACCAACGGCACTGCTCCGGTTTCCTGCTCGACTGGAGTTTTTTTGTTGTGGTTGGCAACTAGATAGTAATTGTAGCTAAAGAGCGCTGTTGACGACCAGAAGACTATGCGCCAAAGTGTCCATCCCAGGTTCCGACGATCTTCGCTCTTAGCTTCGCTAATTTCACAGGTTACCTGAGTAGTCGTTCTACTCCTACGCACTCACCTTCCGCTAGCTCAGCTCATCCTCATCTTCCTCTTGTTTGCTCTCCTGTTTCTTATTTTCAGAAAATCCTGCAGCCGCAAGGTAATTGGTTCGGGCTAAACGCGGCGACAGTAGTCCCTGCAGCACCTGTCGAATCATCACTAATATTATTTTAATCTAAGGATCAGGGGCGGATGTGTTGAGCCAAATCGATGGTACCTGAGCACTTGATAAGGTAGTCGCTAGCTTTTAGGTTTTCTGGTTTCTTGACGGAGAAGGGTGAGACTACTTTTGCAAGGTGCACTACCCCTATGTATGCTAACCCGTCAAGGTAGAGCTTCTGTCCGTTGTAGGTACGGTAACTGTCAACAAGAGGCACCACCAGCAGATACTGCTCAGTGAGGATTAGGTTGTACCCAATCTCAGCATTGAGGTGATCTGCATTAGTGAGTAAGTACGTTCAATTTGGGAGAGCAGTTGCAGCTGCTTTTTGATGGTATCCGAAATCTGTTGAGGTGATTTCGGAGTACGCGAAACCAAATGCATGAATCCCAGTTCCCGCACCAGGAAAATTCCTTCAGTTATCTGTTCGGCACTCTCTAACAGGCCCATCAAGGTTGACTCGACTGGGAGAAGATCACTGCAGTTCTTAGTATTTGTGAATGCTTCGTGGAGATATTTGCGGAGGTGGATTACCATCTTGGGGTTCGGGTTGACTTGGCTGTAGTGGACTGCCAGCACTGCAGAGGTCTTGGTTATGACGTCCATTGCTTTTGTAATCTACAGCAGCGATATCGGGCGCAGGAAATTGAGTAATCTCGCGTTAATATTCGACTATAGTTCCACTTCCGGCTCCTCATGCACCTCCAAATGAGACAACAACCTGTCTTCTTGAATACTAATGGTCTTTGAAGGAAGTCGAGGCTCGTCTTGGTCTTTCAATGACTTTGGATCCTATTCACCTTTCTCTTTATCTCCACCGTTTTCTATCGACAGATTGTCTTCATTCTCTTCCTTCTGCTCTTCCTTTCCGGCGGTTGGGTCTTCGATGGTTTGATGGGTAGGGGCCTTGATGAATTTCCATGGGTGACCCTTCTGCTCTCGGGGGTGCTTGCTGTAGTCCATCTGGAATAGCCCTTCCTCGGTGGGTGCAATCTTAACAAGCTCTAGCTGCCCTAACACCACTGGCTTTTGACTCAACACCAGATAGAACTCATCACCGAAGTCGGATATGATAAAGCATTCGATGTTAACCAACTCATAGTACAGGCTCTCCTCAAAGAATTCCTCCTCGACTTGAGTTTTATGATGGTGCTCTTTGGATGACAGCTTGCTTTGGTTCTCATGGCTCACCGAACTCTCATGGAGTCTTATGCTTCCATTAGTCTTTGATCTTCGAAGTTCCCCACTTGGATTGTCCTCTTGGTGAGTTACAAATGCTTCTTTCTCCTTGCCGTGGACGATAATGGGATGTGGCTCTTCCGGTGGAGGTACCTGATCCTGTAGAGACATCGCCATGACATCCAGATGCTCATCGGGATGAACTTACTCACTCCTTGCTTCCACCACCCGATTGGCTATGAACTTAATAGGATCGCAGAGCCCTTCAACCTCCCTCCGGTAGAACACGAGAAAACTCTCCAGTGACCTCTCGTAGTTGAGTAGTTTCCACACGAATACTCGTTCTTTAAGTCTTTCTGCAATCCTTTCGTCGATTGACTCCATCAACGTCTTCTCCTTGTTCTTGAGTTTTAACTTCTTCCGTAGTTCTTCGTCAGCCAACCTTCTATTGACATCTGTGGACAATGGTCCAATGTTCATATCCTCCTCCCCGATTCCAAAGTACTTACTGGTGTTACGCAAGAACGCCTGCTTATCGCCTATGATCTTGCCATCGAATGTGTAAATTATTGGGTTGGATTTGTTGCGGAACCCATAGATCCTGCAGACTTCCTGCAAATGTGCTTCCCATTCACTAGGATGCTTGATGATGATGCGAAAGTCGATGTTGGAATACTTAGCCTTGATGCGGTTGGCGATTTCCTCGCAGTAGGCCGTATCGATGTTGTCGGAGGAGCCAGCGATTATGTAACTGCTCATATTTGCGTGAGTTTATTAACATCAATTGAGCATTCAGATAAATACATTCACATTCAGAGCTCTGAGCTCGTTCAGCTTGGTTCGACACTTCATGAGCTGAATGTAATTACGGCCGAGATACACACAGCGAATTGGGCGCTCGGTGCTGCAAAAGTTAACCAGAATGTCCAAGCAACCGTCGGTCAGCAGATTGTTTGTGAGGACTAACGAGTCCAATTTCTAGGCCTTGCGGAGGTACGGCAGCAGGATGTTAAGGTGATCGTCTGTGAGATTGACCTTGACGAATCGAACGATTTCCAGTTCAGACTGCCAACTCAACATTTCAAGGTAGCACTGAAACTCGAGGAATTGCGTGTTGTAAGCGATGAGCTCAATCATGCTCGGTGACACGAAGGTCTTCTCCAGTGCTTCATAGATAGTCTCCTTCATGACAACTTCAGCGTACAGCTGCTGCTTTTGGAGTTACGTTTTCTCTTTTGCTGGCTTGTAGCTGGGCAAGCTCGGTTTGTTCTTTAGAAGTTCACGAATCTGCGACTTTTTCTGTTCGCGTACTTCGTTTTCACTGTTCGTGTTGCTATCCACCGACTGCGTGTCCTTACGTGAGCCTTTCGAGACTAATGTTCTCAGTTTGCTGCTATCCCGAGGAGATCGCAAAGGCTGGAATGGGCTCACACTTCGTTAAGTAAGGTAAGGGCAGTTATTCTACTTCTCTCCTGAACAGAAAGGACCGCGACGATTCTTCAACCCGTACTGCTGTTTGCGGTTACCCTGAGTAAGGAAGTATTCGCTTGCTGGACTATTTACTGGGTCATGAGGCCTTTAAGTAAAGGCTTCCTGATCCACAATTTCATGAAGCGGTAGTACCGGAGGCTTATCGGTTGCAGTCAATAACTCTTGAGAATTAGCTAGTTTGAAGCCATCCTTGAAGAATTCTTGAAGGCTGTCTTGCGCAAGCTCCTTCAAACGCCCAAGATCCATTCTCAAAAGTCGCTCATTGATGTTTTTCTTAAGCGTGGCGAAGTCGGTCTCATCAGGAAGGGAGGGAGGACTACCAGATAATTGGGCTATTGTTGTCTTCCGGTACTTGTTGAGCTACTGGGCTACTGAATCAACTTCCTCGAGTGCTTTCTCCCAGAGACGTTCGACTCGGGTAACTTCGCTTGTATATACTTTGTTTATGAGATCTCTGATGGGATCCAGTTGGTTGAGTACAGTAGATTCCACATTTATTAGCTCGTTCAGGAACCTTTTCATTTCTTAGCATTCTACTTGCTTCTCTGTCTCGTAGCCGTCGATAATTTCGAGCAGCTGGCCCAGGGAGCTTGAAGCTGGCATCTCCACCTCGCCCAGCAGGCACTTTCTGAGCTGCACCTCGAACACATCCAGGGTCTTGGGTTTAATCACTCGAAATTGTCGACTCTTCCTGCACTTGTCAAAGCAGCCGCCACAAATATGGAGGTTTGCCAGAATGCCCGCAGTGTGGTGGGTGACGTCGTACCATCCAAGACAGAAGTTGCACTTGGCGAACTCTTGGCTGCCTAACAAACTTTTCATAATTAGCTAACGGCACTGAACTAAGGGAAATTAAATTCAATGGATTAATTTCTAAATTATGTTCTGCTGCTTTCGCCGTAAATCTCTGCGCAAGTCCCAGCATAACAGATCGGTTGAGCAGCCAAGACCAATCGATGCCGACTACGACACCACTATGGATGAAGCGAACGATCTACTGATGAAGCTACCACAATAACATTCCGAAGGAAAGTTCATAGCGTTCAAAGTCGTGCCGCTGGCGATCACAGTCAGCTAGATGATCATTGATGAACCTTAGGAGGAGCCTCCAACTGAGGCGACCAACCAGACAGTGCTGGCGACCAAGGCTCAGTTCCACAGCCTTGAAGAATATAGCAAGAAACTGCTAGTTGAGGAGGAGCCCTAAGATCCCAACGGTTAGGAGTTCTGCAACGAGGAGTAGCGCGAGGTGATGGCAGTTGCATCCGAACATGAAGGATAGGATGTGCACGAAGACAATGAGCTTATGGAGTCTATTTCTAGCGAAATTAAATTACTAGCAGAAAGACCAGAGCTGAAATGTCCGACGACGGATGTCGGCATTGAGCTAGCACCAAGATTTCCCGAAGAAATCAGTACGGTATTTTCTCGAAGTCTTATCGAAGGACATATCGAAGCCTCCTTGAGTATGTTCTGCAGTACCATTTAACTAATCCAGCTATGACGAAGGAGCAGATGAATATCCCGGATTCGAAGGGTTACCCTCCAGTTGCGTTGGTTACTTTGCTAGCGCTGCGAGACAGTGGAAAGTACCTCTAGGTCGCCAAGACCATACTCTACAAAGAGGGACTCAAGATTAAGATTCCGGGACCGATGGGTTGGACTCCGCTACAGGAATCCATCTTTTATGTATTAAAATTACGTAAGCCTCCAGAAGCACATTCCACTTGTCGTTCACATATTCAGAGCATCTTACATCAAGAAACGATAGAATCTGCTGACTACCAAGCTACCCCAATTTATTGAGCTGCTCCAGAGACTTCCCGACTTCGCTTTCGAAATAGATGTTAAGTGCAAATCGTTCATTCCATTCGTGGAGCAGCTTGCTCCGAGCGACACCTTAAAAATTCGCAAAGAAGGAAAGCGGCTGAGAATGGATAGCACCCTCGCTGGCTACGAGAGTCTCAAGTGCAAGAGAAGGGATCTTTCTTTGATATTTAACCCCGAAAATATTGAGGATCCCGCACAAACCTTCCCACTCTATCTTGTGAACCGGTCGAAAGGAACATATACGAATGTGCTAGAAGAACTGGATGAGGAAGAGATGTCGTTGATCATCAAGGATCTGCTAGAAGCTGAGTGCATAAACTCAGATCCCCAAGTGTCCCAAGTAAAACTCGAAGCCTGCGAAAACCTGTTCGGCAATCCAGTCGTCGATAAGGTGGGCGGTATCAAATGCCCCAAATACTCCCTACAAGTCAAATACAACTCTAGAACCGAAAAGAGAAAACCAAAGGATTCAAAGTATTGCTATTAGACACTGGACTTTCTGGAGAGCTGGTAGAAATATGAGCAGCAAGTAATTTCGGAAGAGACCCGGAAGAAGCGGAAGAAAAAGGATACCGAACTATTTGTCTGGCTCTGTGACAAGTTCCCATTTGAGTTTCAGAGCCTACTGCAGATTTTCAGAACGTTGGGAGTGGGAAACCATGTGTTAGATAGGTTTGCGAATTTCTTCGAAAGCGAGGTAGGGCATTTAATAGCATAGAACGTAGAGAGACTGATGACAGCCTTTCCAGCAAAGATCCAAGTGCCGTTGAACTACACAGTTTACCTTGAAGTCGAATTCACCCATTTCTGTGTATAGCCGTAAACATCCAAAGGATTCTTTACCATTCCACAGGAAGTTACGTACTGCAGCCGCAAAATCAGCCAAAAGACTGTTGAGCGCCAATCAAAGAGATTGCTGCTTGCAAACCTCTACCTTTGAGTGAGTAACTGATACACATCAATTTTGGTTGGGACACAGTTCAGTAAAGTTTACTGATTCGACATGCCGCACTAGCTGTCCCAGTTTGAACACCACCATCGCCATTGCTTCGAACTCCACTCTAAAGGTTGTGGTTTTTCCCTCGGAGTCCTCCAGCTTGATGTTCCAGTATTCTCTTGCGTTCTCAATGCGAATAGTTGTGCTCACGTTGGTGAGACCTCGCATGGACCGGAGGATCGTGGGAGCTACTTCATCCAATACTTTCTGACCGTCGACCTCTGTTATTCAGGGAATTACTATCTTTTGGTAGTAGTTGCACACCTTCAAGAAGTCCTTATGCACTTCGGCGGGTATGTATGGTAAGAGCAATTCGAACTTCAGGTTGTTGGTCAAGAGATGGTTGATGGCAAACAAAAACGTGGAAGGACATGACTGTTCCTCATCATCTGGCAGGTTGAGCAGTGCACAAAAGGCTGTGTTGGTGAATTGCGTGATGTTACTGACGAAGTTCAGGTTTTGACAGAGCTTTTCGACTGCTGCTGAGATATCTACAGGCAACTCCATATTAACAACAAGTAACAGGCCAAACACGATGAACTCACGAATCGAGTTTGTCCTCGAAGTGAGCGATGCGAACCACTGGTTCGAGGGAAAAGTCGCTGGGATCGTGGCTGTTCTTGAGTTTGTTCTTAATGCGGCTCGTCACTCCGTGGGAATAGTTTTGGTTGTGTGGCTCCTCGAAATCTTCGGAATCAGCATTGTAGATGCTGCTCACCTACTTCACCTGTAGCAGTCCCGGAACGATATTGTCCATGGCCTTTATAGTCTGCAGTTTGGGTGCCTCGCTCTTCGATGGTTTCTATTGCGATAGTTAGATTCGATGATCTCCCACGGAACTGTAAGTCGAACGTTTCTTTCTGATCGTACGGCTTAGCTCGATTTGCTCATCGAAGGAATCCTCGAGGCTAGGCTCCACGATCCTTGGCTGAGCCATCTCCTCGAAGATCTCGTCATCAATGTCCTCTATGCTCTGAACCTCCTTGGCAAGCTATTATATCTGCGGAAGTGGCTCCTTCGCTATTTCTATCTTTTCTTTGCGATCGTTGAAGGTACAGCTTTTACTCATCTCTCGTTTGTATTCAGGGGATATTAACAACTTGACCCGACAATTGTTGACAAGTTTGCACTCTCCTAGCGTACGATTTGGGAGGGGAGCACCACAGTACATCAAGGTCTGGTGCTAGCTGGGCACCCCGAACAACTCAGTAACTGCAGCTGATATCTTTGAAACGCGGTCGGACGCAGCAAAGTTCATTGCGTGCAGGAGGGTACGCCCCTTCTGTAGATTAACAGTTAGAATGTCGTTGCCCTCGAGTTGACGAGATGGAAGTACGTAGACCACCGAATTGTGCTCAAGGAGAACTTCCGGTTGGGCTCTTTCGCACAGCTATAGTCCTTTATGGAGCAGGAGGCAGTCCTGCTTGGCGATTCCTAGTTCCTGCTCTACGAGCTCGTTCAGTGCTTCTACTGACAATTTCGATGTGGTTTCTAGACGATAGGTGATGTTGTGGCTCACCAGCACCAGCACTAAAGCCACTGTCGGAGTTGCCAGGAGCTGCTCGGCTTCGAGAATGACTGATTGGTTGCTGCATAGTAACGACTCGACGCTGTGCTCCGTTGACACTGTATTGAGCACCTTACCAGGAGCACGCTCCTCTTGAAGTTTTGGCTCACTGCTTTCGTTCTGCAACAATATCTCAGTCGGTCCGAGCTCTGCATGAATTTTCGAGTCCATGAGGGATTACATCACTATCGTAAATAATACAAATGGATTCGATGGTGGTGGTCAGTCACTGCGACTCTCTATAAACTGCGGAGTAGCTATATGACATGATTATATTAGTATGATACCAACACTGTTTCTGGTCGCATTGTTGGGTGTACTCACAGTTGCAGAAGACGTCGACTACCACGATCAAACGCACTGGGAAGGCTTTTGTTAGACCGGCAAACGTCAGTCCCCCATCGATATCAACGAGACCGATACTGATACCTGCGGCAACGTCAAGTTCGCTGTCAACTTTTGGGATGGAATGACTGCAGTGTATCCGATCACCACCCAACCAAGTAATCTGTTCAGTGAGTTCCCTTCCTCAGTACTCACCATTGTGGACATTGATGGCAACATTCTTGAGTACGTTTCAGCTCAATACCATATGCATGTTGGTTCGGAGCATAGATTCAACGGTGTGCAATCAGCCTTGGAACTACACCTCGTCCACAAGCTGTATGGTTTGTTTCAGAATGTCAATAACTACGCAGTGGTGGGCTTGATGTTCGACATCGACTAAAACCCAACGACAAATCTGTTCGACCAAATCGACTTTACCACAACCCAGAGGGTCAATTTCAAGACAATCTTCGGACCGATGATCGCACCCAACGCAGCGTATCACTACCAAGGATCCTTTACCACACCGACTTGCGGGGAAGTCGTCAATTGGTTCGTTATGCAAAAGCGGTTTCCCATCAGGCAAGCTCAACTGGACGCAATTGCGGCAGCTATCAACAACCACGAGCACAATGCAAGAGAAGCTCAGGCACTAAACGGCAGAAAAGTGAGGTTGGTGTCTGCATCGTGCAATATCGACATGCCTGTGGTATCGTATAACCTCGTCAGTCCAGGCCTGAGCTTCACCTACGGTTCACTACTCCAATGGTTGGCAACTTTGTTGGTTGGGGTGCTACTGATTGCATGATCAACAGATATATTGTGGCCAACCGTTATAATTTCTGGAGTTATAATCTTCCACATAGAATATGCTGTTTTCGCCAACTGAGCAGCTTCGGACAACAACACCCAGAATATTCCGTATCGCTGATAGACGGAATCGGCCGGTCACACAATCCAGGCATCTCTAAACAGGAGGCTCCGGAAGAACAAGGAACCCTCTAGACCCAACTCTCATGTGCATTAGCAATATGCACAATCGAGTCTTGTCAGCTGACCGAAGCAAACTCAAACTGCGTGGCTTCCACAAACTTTACCCACAAAATGCAGCAGACCTACACCAAAGTAACGGCAGAAAAGACTTCTATTAGCATTGGACGAAGAAATCTCTGCAGACTAAGAGCACCGAGCAACTGTACAATAGGTTCGCTCGCAAGGCTGTCAAGATTGTCGAAGCCGAAGAACGCCAGCAGTTCGAAATGGAGAAGCTGGTACGCAGGAAGAGGCTATTTGAAGGGATGCACAAACAGCACCGCCTAGCCAACATCAAAAGTCTGAGTCATTTGATAGATTTGTAGCTGCACCAAAGTGAGTAGAAGCTTGTCCAGGCAATGAACACCATTTCCAACTTCGAGAAGGATTTCATGAAGGAGTGTTCCACCATGGCTCCCACTTCTGACCCAACTTTATAAGTTTATTCATGAAGGACGAGAAGTTTCCTGTCTACTTCTCCGGTTCGGCCAAGGCCTTCGAATTTCTCACTGACGCTAGGATTGAAGGCACACTGCTGCTGCCGCAGCCTTTCGTGATGTCCTTTAAGCCATAGTTCCTCAACGTCTCCCAGAGGTGCTTTCTGGAGCCATTGCTCACCATCATCGTTGTCAATGAGGAATTCAAGGACACGATCATTAAAAACGGCTTCAAGATATCCATCGAGAACACTGTGTACATCTACTTCCCGTTCGATGTACGGGTGGACGATACTCTCTACGTACAGAATTACCATAGTCGCAGAAAAAAGGAACGAGTGGTTTCGAGTCTCTTATCAAGGAAGTTCCTCGCAATCAGCGTGACTACTTCGCCAAGCTCATCATTTGGGAGCAAGGAAAGGGAGATAATTCACCACAGAGTCACGTCAACCGCATATCCACGATGATATCGAAATAGCTAAAGGCCTCGATAGAGAAGCGCATCGCATCATTGAGCGAGTAATCTGCACGAACCGAGACCTAACCGCTGACATTCGGAAAGATCGCTCGACTGCACGTTCTGAAAATGAAGCTGATAAAGATCTACGAGCACTTGAAAATGCACAGTCAGGTGACCCCAATCTTGACGGAGGAGTACCAGTACATCTGCCTGAATAAGTTCTACTTCAAGAACGGTAGCCAGGATTTAATGCAGAACCTGTAAGCAAAAGCCGGAAGCTTACGTATAATCCCACACTGGTGAATGTGTAAATGGTGGTCGAACTACTCCGGACCGAGGACATCAACTTGCTGGAGTTCATGACGCACTGCTTCTACCAGATATTCACTCACCTAGCCAAGACTCTCAAGATTGTAGAGGCACTTATATTCCTCCGATAATTTCTGACTTTCGTTAAGGGTAATGTTCTAGAGACAAGCCATGAGACAATCGAAAAAGTGCTTCAGAATGTGTGGACTATTCAGCTTGTGGAAAGTGCACTCGCAATCGTGCAGGTTCATAAGAACCTGCTGACGCAGACCAGACGTGCAGAGATAGATGTGTTGCAGGCCTCTCTCAAACTCTATGTCAAGGATGTGCTCTAAGATGCGGGATCTACTTTGTATGGGTTCAATCAGTCACTCTTTCATTCCCTCAACGTCGATCTGGAGCTGTAGATGCTCTCCGTCACCATACGATAAAATAGACCTCGGCAAGAGAGATAGGCCTACAACAAATCCTTAGACGAAGGCAAACAGAAAGAGAAAATAGACGATATAGTGAATTCAGAGCTAAAAAAGACTCTGAGCAGCTACGCATAGTTCATCGAATGCTATATGAGGTACTTAGAGGAAATGGTGACTTTGCTCAAGGAAACAAGGCTAAGGCGGGTTCTGCAGCATCTCAGTATCATCCTCCTCAAGGCCAAAGTGGAGTTCCCTTGGTTGAAGATATAAACAAATTTTGAGGAGATTCAGTCGGAAGCAAACCTTGAGAGTTGGAAGGGACTGCTCTTGCTGAGATCCATCTATCTGTATCTCTACTATCGTTCGATCGGAAACAAGGAACTGCAGGACAGAGAGATTGGTCTGGTACTATCGAATGAAATGTTGAGCGAAACACATCGATATTCCCTGCTTGAACTATTGTCGGAAATGGGAGAGCACCTCGAGTTACCTTGTTGTAGGCTTGGTGAAATCACCAAAATCCTACCAATTGAGCTCGAGGAGTCTTGCTACCAGTTTACACTCGATATTGATCTGGCATTTTCCTGTACAGACCTCTTCGATCGGTTAGAGGTTCAACTGAGCGATCCGAAGGACCCTGAAAATAGCCAAAAGATAGCATTTACGAAAGAGTAGTTAACCTACCTGAGTGGCAACCGACTTCGAACCTCAACGATTTTTAAGACAAAGTCGAGGTTGACTCAACAAGTGGAATGTGTGCATGCTTATCACAAGAAGATCCATTTCGTGCTACCTCTGAGAAAGAATATCAAGGATACAGTGTTGTAGTTTAATGGTGCAAGCATCGAAGGCAGCTGGAAATTCGGTGCTAACGTCGTTTACTGCCATGTGCTGACTCCTTATACGCTCAATGTCAAATGCATGAAAAGCTGCAAGAACATCTGTCTCAGATACATGGCGATGTCGGATATCGTAAGTTCTACAGTTATTCAGCAAATCTCACAGATACTCAAGGGCGGTAAGAGTCTGTAATGCGAGGCAGGAAGAGTAGGCATCAACCTCAGCGAGTTCAAGTTTGAAGGAATCCTTGAGCTACAGATACTGTTTAGAGCCACGAAACAGGAAGCAGCCGCAAGAGAATTCATTATCGACTTTTAGTTTACTCTAGAGGATGGTAAGTCGGAGACAATAACACATCCCGTCAAGTACAGTACTGCGAATGCTCTGGCTGTATCCTACCAGGCAGGGGATCGACTCTTCCAGTACGGGTTAACAAACATACAACCCCATCCAATCAATATTCAAGTTAAAGGTCAACTCTACAGGCTTGAGGAAACGGAGGAGGTGACGACTCGTTCATAAGCCATCCAAGCTGGACTCGACGAGCGGTTCATGGTAAGTGTGCTCCTGAAAGACATCTGTGTTGGCTGGCATCCCGTTGCCAGCGACACATAAATGTTCAAGCTGAAGTTGCTGGGAATGCCACTTCGGGTGCTCCAGACAGCCAATATAGAGAGTGACCAGGTCGGAACAATTACAGTGATTGCTCACGACGGCTACGAGCTCGTTGGAAAGATCAAAGGACTCCAATCTTATCAGACAGGCCACTGCCTCCAGCTATCAATAGTCCCAGTGAGAAAAGGGCGGATAGTGCTTCCAGAAATCTATATTGATGGCAAGAAAGGCCAGTGGACGACGCCGGTTGTGTTAGACGTCGAGTGATCTGTTCTTTAAATATTTAGAAATAGAACACCAGGCATGGAAGGTACAGTGCAAACCGCACTTGTTGTGCTTACTTCTCTGTTCTTCTGTTTGGCAGTTGGAGGGCTGGTTGCCTGTGTGTGTCAACGATACCACATGTGCTGCTTTCGCCTTCGCAAGAAACGGGTATACCATTCTGAGGCATACCATGCCAGAATTCAGGTGCCAAGGGAAGCCAATATGGAGACGGCCAGTTATCGCCCTCGTACCTCTTTCGAGGAAGACCACCGTCACAACTATATCCTTGTGGTTCCGGCTGTCCAGGGGCAACTGTAACTGTCTCAGTCTTCTGCCCTGCAGATTCCCATTCGGAAGCGTGAACAAATCCAAGTAGAGCCAATCACACAGGAATTTTCAGATCTCTCGAATTGATTCTCTTATAATGTAATGTACACCAAAGATCAATTTGTGCAGAGCTACTTGCTACTCGCTAGTCCAGATCCGGTCATTAAGGACCAAGCCAACCACTACATCATGGAGCTTCTAGAACGCGACGAAGCGTGGCTAGTAGCAAGGGTACGTAATGTGTATCACTCAGCAACTTCTCGATAGCGGCAATCTCGAACACATGTTTTTCGGAGCCCAGATTCTGTACCAGAAAACGGAGTACAGCTTTGCAGCGTTAGACGTACAAATCCAGCAGGAACTGAGAGGCTATGTATTTGCTCTGATCGTGAGGCTCTGTGATGAGAAGGTGACAAGTAAACCAGTCCTCGCAAAGGTTGCTGGGACAGCTGCAGTGATTGGCTGCTCAATGATTGCAGATAACTGGCCAACGTTCTTGTGTACGAAGTGAGTAACTCAGAGGATCTTGTGGGCATCATGAAGAAGTCCGTGTGGCATCTACGCGCATGCTTAGAAATCATCGATTATTCGACTGATGCAATAAAGAACCTGCGTGGAGTTCGGCAAGCAGAACGAGAGTACGTTCGAAACGAGTTTATGCGTCGGCAGGACCTGTTGTTCCAGATCTTCAACGATGTGTTCCACGTGGACGACGCCACTAGCATCACCCGAAACCTGTAGTGCTTGGAGAGTTGGTGCAAGTTTACGTTGCCGGTCATGAAGAACCCCACGACTATCAAGAACATCCTCCAAGTGTGTTTGAGAAGTGAAGAGAATTTTGACCTGGCAGGAGAGATCATTGCCAGTTGCTTCAGGCAGATCAATTGTGCGAATGTATCTGAAGCTACGTCATCAGTTGTGCTCAAGGAAAAGCTCGATGCGAATGAACTGGAGAATCTTGTGGCCATAGTCAGATTCTTACTGGAGAACCTCAGCAATCTCTACGGGCCGAATAACTGCCAATACGTTGGCGATAGGATTGTTACCAAGGCTAGTAGCCACCTCTGCAGGATTTACACTTTCATTATCCAGCGAGTGCTCGTAGAGTATCCTTGGATCGTTACCGAAGATACCCAAAATAACAGTGGAAAGCTCCTATTGCAAGCTATGGTAACCACCCTGAAGCATCGAAGTTTGGAGGTGAGTGATATCGCCTTAGAACTCTTCTACCAGTTTTATGGACAGGTCAGTAAACTCAAATAAATCCAGCAAGAAGATTTCAAGGTTGCTCTGCTGAACTGCTACGTAGAGGTGCATCGGATTGTGTTGTCAAGGGCACAGCGAAATAGGATGTTTGGTGAATTAGTGCCGGTCGAGGAGGAAGAAATGGAGGATGATGATGCCGAATAAGGTGAAGGAGACCTGTTCAAAATAACTTTCGCACAGTATCGCAAGGACTGCCGATAGTTCTTTGCATGTGTTTATCAAGTCTTTAAGGAGCTTGCTGGTCGAGGTGGAGCTGCTTACTTCTTCGAGCCAGTCCTGGCACTCCTCCAGCCTTTACCGAATGATCCACTCGCAAGCAACAAAATTGAAGCAGCTCTGTTTGCTGTAAGCTCATGCATGATAAGTCTCACTGCTGATGACGATAACCACTCTTACCTTTAAAGAATCCTGACGTACGTCTGTACCAACGTCCAACCAACAACAAACCCGAACGTCAGGGCTGAGTCATTTCGACTGTTGAGCAACTGTTCAAGGGAAGTCAACAGCAAGCCGGAGTTGTTCGTTCTGGTGGTTCAGCACCTGCTTCAAGCAGTTGACAACACCAAGGTCGGCCTCGAAGCCATAAACAGCCTGACATCAGTCACAGAACTCTGTAAGGAACACAGCTACTTCCAGTCGGTGGAGCAGCTTGTCGCTTTTTACTCAGCTGCCTTTCCAGCGATCAACCACGAAACTGTCATTCAGAAGTTCATTGGAGCCATGGTGCAATTTGGACTGAGTCTTGCCTCTCCAGACGCCAAGAATCAGTTCATCAAGACAGTTTTCGAAGTTCTGTTGAAGCGGCTTGAGTTTGAGCTGGCAAATGCATCGAACAACTCAAGCATCTAGCTGAGCATCCGTTGTAAAGAGTTGGAGAATATCGTGGGGGTGCTCGAACTGCTCCTTAGCGGAGATAAACATCCAGAATTGAATCCCATCCTGCCTACAGTCGCTGCTTTCATCAACCAAACCCTTGATATTATCAACCGAATGCTGCAAGTTTGCCAATCCTTCAACGCTCAGTTTGATGCTCAGACTTCCACAGTATTCGACCTCTGCCTAAGATCGCTGAAGAACACCTACCCCTTGATCATCAAAACGGCACTAAATTCTTTTCCTTTATCGCTCCAACCAGGGTTCCTTGGAGTCCTTGAACAGGGAATCAAGCTCTTCATTGCCGACCAAACCACCAACTCTATCCTCTTAAGTATATGGGTAACTACACTGGAACAGTACAAAAAGCGG
>ERZ724508.215-NODE-215-length-41626-cov-5.514132_pt1 | contig 41626 bp, 62 predicted proteins | sample MGYA00376041_ERZ724508 | MGnify/ENA primary metagenome ERZ724508 (study PRJEB28724, sample SAMN07190887) | wastewater metagenome | isolation source: effluent of sewage treatment plant in Hong Hong | place: USA: Christiansburg, Virginia | collected 2016-03-01 ...
AGAATCAAGCACCTGCTGTTTCAAAATCAAGGTCAGCAATCTGAGCTGAGAAAGGATGTGGAGATCACACTGAAGCAACTGGAGGAATAGCACAGAATCAAGGAGCGTGAGCTGAAGACAGACGTGCGATCACTTCATGTCAACGTTAAATAGCAAGAACTCTCCAACGAAGATTACAAGTTTGCCTTGAAGGCTGAACACGACCGGAAGCGAACCGAGCTTAGACAGGACTTCGAACTTCAAGTGAGCGACCTCAAGAAGAAGTATGACGAGAAGATTAAAAATCTGCGGAAAGAGATGGAGGAATATCGGATGCAGACTATCAAGAACTTGGAGTAGAAGAAGGAGGAAAAGATTAAGCGACTAGTCAATGAGCATACTAAGAAATACTCGGATATCAAGACTTACTACACTGAGATTACTGCGACCAACCTCGACTTAATTAAACAGCTGCGCCATGAAATTGGACAGTTGCAGGTTGATGCAGACGCAGACAAGAAGTTGCTGGGAAAGATCGAGAAGGAAAAGAAGGATCTGATCGAACCAACAAAGGCTCTTGAGGTCGAGATAAAGAAGCTGCAGGACGATATTAAGAAGCAGGATCAGATCATGGCCCAGAAGGATGAACTAAAAGCCGAAATTGACAAAAGCTAACAGCTGTTCAGAGATCTGGAGTACCAGTATGAAGTGAAGCTGCAAAGCTACAAATACAAGGAGAAGGAGAAGAACAGGTTGTTCGAGGTGTTCAATAATGCTGTCTATGCCATACACCAAAAATCTGGGCTGAACAACCTCATCCTCGAGAAGAAACTGACCACCATTAATGAGGACATGGAAGTTAAGGATCTACAACTCAACGAGGTGCTCAAGGCAGCACACATAGATCCTCGCGCTCTTGGAGCCATCTAGCAGTCCATCGAGGAAGTCGAGGCAGCCAAGAACGACCTCATCAACGAACTACAGAATAAGCTTCAGGAAATCAGGAAGGCACACTCCCACATGGTCAAAGCCTACGAAGGGAAGCTCAGCGAATTCGTCATTCCCGTCGAGGAGCTGGGTTTCGATCCTTTGGTGCCCACAAACACCTAGTGATTAGCCATAGCAGATTAAGCATCATCACACAATAGTTTTCCGATAGAACACAATACCAGCAATCAGCATTGCAGTGAGCGAGAGCAGGATAAGAGTCGCTAGGAATCTTCCCAGTTTGTCGAAAGATTTATCTACGCGGTTGGTTTGGTTCGGGCCGACGATGAATCCCAAGAGAAATCCCTAAGCTCATACAATATCGTACGTACAGTATGGAAGAGTATATGGCTATTCGTGCGCTTCGTTCCTGGCTTAGAAGAAACAGAAAGCAGACCAAGCATACGACGAAGTAGATGATTATTTGAACACGTCTCACCATGATTTCGAGACGTGAGTCTGCCCATTCGATGATGAGGTCTGCAAATAGCAGACCAACGAGCAAGAAGGTTATGCTGGAACTAGACCCAACAAGCCCTGGTAGCCCGATGAATACGACAAGCACTTTCCAGCCGAAGAGATCTTCAACATGGCTACCAATAATCCACACCATGAGACTGTTGAGAAGAGTTTCATTGAGATCCATGAATACGAAGGGGGCTGTCCAAAGCCGATGAAACTCGAACTGTTGCAGTTTAAATGGGTTGAGCACGATGTTGTCTACAGCGAAGTATGGGAGCTTGAGAAAAGAAGTGTTGATGATTCCAAGCACCACATAAAGCACGATTGGCAGGAAGATAAGAACAGTGGTGACTGAGTAGATGCGGTACTTGCTAGCCAGCAGATTCTTTATCATCTCCAAGAAACTCTCCTCTGCCACTGGCTCACCTATGATGCTGCCAGGAGACTAGCAAAGCACTCGGCACAGTCCGATGTTTTATTCCATTGGCCACTTGTTTAAATTATAGATGGAACGCATCGAGAACCAACATCGTTGTTCAAACCATGGGCCAAGCCGGTCAAAGCACATAAACATTCAACAATCTGAGGAAGTTCTGGAACCCAGGGTCACCATACCGATCCCCATAATAACCGAAGGCAGCAACACCAACAGCATCTATCACAAACTGATGGCTAAAGAGGTAGCTGCTGTCAGAGGAGAAGTGCCTTCCCAACACTAGTCCAACCATTTGCGAGTTGAGAGGAAAATCATTGACAGATAAGTTGAGCAACTTTACGAAGAGAACACGAATCTGCGAACAAAGATCTTGAAGATGGAACAATCGCTGATCAATGCTGAGAACGTTGCCAACAAACTCTACTACGAAGTGCAGGACCGCGATCAACAGTTGAACCGTTTGAGTAATATGTTGGCCCTCGGAGGGAACACCACCACAGCTGAACTTGAGGTTCGTAACGAGCTGTCAAATGCTCAGCTGCAGATTAACTATCTCGAACACGAACTGAGCAAGTATAGAGACAACTATGGCTCAGAACAGCAGTCTCTGATCAACCAACTCGAAGATAAGAATACAGAAATCATCTAACTCAAGGGAAAGAACTGCGAGCTAATGGAGATTAAGCGCAGGCTTGAGGAGGCTCTTGATACGTATGAATTTGAGCTCAATAGTTCAAGGGATAGATACGAAGCAGAAGTCAAATAACGATCGATTCGCCTATAGAACATGGAACGCAGTATCAAGGAGATCAATCATTCCCACCGAGAGGAAGTTAAGTTGTTGGAGGAGCGTATCAAAGCTAAAGAGATCGAGCTTCGACAGGTGGCCTATGAGATCGAGGGTATCAAATATCAAAAGCATGAAGCAGAAAAGGAAAGGATGATAGCTCAGAAGAAGTTGGATAAGGCTGAAGGACTTTTGGAAGTACGCTCAGCAACTGCCAAGCAGATGAGGGAGAGGGAGCTCTAAGAGCTAGAACAAGATATTGAACAGGCCAAAAAGCGGAAGAAGAAGATGAACGAAGCAACTCGGACTGATAACCCCGAAGTTGCACACCAAGTCAAATCTCCAAGGCAGGTGGTGTATACCCATCAAAGCGAGGATAAGCTGATGAACGATTTCTATCATGGATCTCCGCAAGAAAAGCATTGGATGAGATCAGGGGGTACCAAAGCCAGCCAAAGTCCGAAGGCAGTTTTATCACACCATAACGAAAACGAGACTGAGAGAAACATTCAAGATGCCGGTAATCAGCTTATCAGCAGCATATTTGCTTAATTTTGTCGGACAATCCAGAAAAGCAATGATAAACAGCTCAACGCCTTAGTAGTGTTTGCTGGTGGGCTGACCTCTTCCAAAAAGTCTCTCAGACCATTAATGCAACACTATATGCAACTATCCCAAAACAATCCACCGAACCTATTAACTTTAGCTGATATGTACTTGAAAGGTATATGCAGAGTTGTAAAGGATACCGGTACCAGCGGCGATGTGAGTAGATGGGTACTCGAGACCATACAGTTCACGAAGCAGAAGAATATTGAGGATAAATTTGATCCGCATCGGGCAGATATGCTCCTTTTCCGGCTTCTCACCATCAAGTACCGAGCCACGTTTCCCCGTAAAGGTCCTCGTGTACCACTTCAGGAAGATGTTGAGGCTTTGCTCGACCAGTAGATCATCGACAGTCTGCTCGCCTAGTGCTGACCTATTAATATTATGGAAATAGAACTTATCGAAGATCTGGGAGACAGTTCGGGTGAGTTATCCAACAATAACTTCTTTCGGCAGGCGGAGGAGCTCGAAAAGAAAAGGTAACGCAAACGATCCAATCGTCCCTAATCCACAGGACATCGTTGTTAAGTTAGCAGGCCAGCATCCAATGTGGTTGGCTCACAGTCAGTCAATAGTTCATCGTTGAGCGGTTTCTACAAATTCTTGCAGTTCCACTACATCAAGATAAGCGATGTATGGAAGCCACGGGCAGTGGAGAGCACGCAAGAGAAATTTTGGGCAATGATCAGAGACATCGGTTACAACCTCAACGATGCTGAAATGAACGGATTGCTTACATTGCTGGGAAGTAACGATGGCAAGATCTGCCTAAGAAAACTGACTTTATTACCAGTTTGGAGCAAGTGCGAGCAGGAGGTCATGGGGATCATCGATAAGAGCACGCTAAAATTAGTGAACCTAAGCAAGCTCGCCATGAAGCACCAGGAAAAAGAGAAGGAGCGAGACAGTCGTCGCAGGCGCTCTAAAAAAATTGAACAACTATACAGTACTCTTCAGACCAAGCAATTAACTGATTCTTCGATGGTTGGAAATAAGAACAACTTCCCATGGCTGAACTCGACTGTCTTAAACACATCGTGCAGTAGAGAAGGTCTGCAGGCGAAGAGGCTCCAAGAGAAGATTAACCGTAACCAAAGTGAATAGAAGTTTGAGGTGCTTGTGAGGATGGGAGAAGCCAATAACATTCTGAAAAAGCTGAATCAGAATGCCCGGTTCGAGGTACACAACGACATGAGAGATAGCTCGAAGGTGAGGATACTTGAGATCGACGAAGGTCTACCACGAGCCCTCAGCGACAATGACTTTACTCGAAGGTTTAAGCAGCTGCAGCGTAAGTAAAAGGAGCAACAAAATGTGAAAATATGGGAAGCCTAGATGAGCGGAAACCACAAGACTAACTTCAAAGGAACGCTATTGCTGATGCTGGAAGATAAGGATGGTAAGCATCGATACTATTTAGAGTTAAACAAGGACGTACTGAATGAGCGTATTAGCCAACGAGACAAGTAGCTCAAAATTATACTGTTGGAGACATTAAGGCTGAAGCTGATACTCAAGGAACAGTTGGAGACTCTCGAGGCTAAGCATATCAACCTCCCAGTTAAGTGATCGGTTAATCAGTACGGCTTACAGTCTTTTGTGCTCTCCTTCAGAATAGGTCAAGCCTTTTCCGAGATGCACTTGACAGTGCTTCAGTTATTACCGCCTATAGTTATATCGATGAAGGAAAACCTTGCAGCCAGACTCAAAAGTTTTTCGTTTAGGGCAGCTGGTCTCGACGTAACTCTCAAGGAGCCCTGCAGACAGAGTACATTTTAACCCTACCCAGACTTCACTTCGAGTGATGAAGCGTTCTTCACAACGAACCACGAAACTGCAATGGTGAAGGTAGTGGATCTGTCCAAGGAGCTATCGATGTTAAAGTTCCGGCATGAGAGGTATCAGTTAACGTTCCCGTAGACATATGCTGGAGGCACTGGTGGGCTGCAGGTCCGTTCCGTAGTGCCTGTACCGCGACTAAATCGAATATAAGAAGATGCAATACGGCGTGTTTCTATTTGTCAAGGTACGGCCACTTCCCTCCCTGCGCGAAGAGCTGTTACACCTGGCATCAGAAAGGGATATGCTGCAAGCAGTAAAGGATGTCTTGATGCTACTCGATGCGATGCACAATCGATCGATGGCATTCCTAAACGTACAGCCAGAGAATTTCGTGAGATCAGCTTCTGGTGGCTATGTTGCCCTGAACTTTTAGCGCACAATAACCAAAGTACTGAGTGGGCGACGTAGGAACTAACCCTATCTGAAGCACGCTAAAATTGCTTACTATGGGCGTCGACTGACAGCAACTATAGGTATGTGGCTCCTGAATTACTCAACGGAAAATCATTGATTGGGCCTGCGAGCGACTTGTTCAACCTTGGTTGCCTGGTCTATGAATTATGCTATAAGGAGTACCCGTTCGCTTCACCGTTGGCGGCTATGAACATGCAATACAAGATCCCAGAAAAGACTGGGGTTGCCTTTCCTATCCTCAACGAAATCATCCAAAGATGTTTGGTCGAGGGAAGTCGCCGGCCGAAGCCTTTTGAGCTTCTACGTTGGTTGAATCTAAAAGAACAGCAGTCAGGTGACAGGTAGCTGCAAGCACCAGCAACAAACAACCACAGCAGTAACTTGTTCACCACAACCATCTTTGACCAGTTCAAGAACGCACTGACTAAGATTACGAAAGAGTCAGAGTCGTGGATCATGAGCTATACCGAGGATACTGACGAGGCTCCAGAATAACGGTTCTGCACAATGCTACTGGTCAAAGTCTACAGGAACAAGGACAAACTCAACAAAATTTACCAGTTGATGCTAAAACATGTCCAATCACGATTGAACCAGCCACTGCCAATGCATAAGATGCTGGTGCTCTGTTGGAATCTGCTAAGAAAGGGCCCCAAAGAAGTCGCCAACAGTTATTCTAGCTCCATCAAGGATATCGTCGAGCTCATTGGGAAGAGGTATTAAAATGGGCAGGACAGCCTTGTTTTAGAACTCTGCAAACTGAACATCACCAAACTCGAGAACTTCATACAGAATTTAGAGCTCTTTGAGGGAAATTTTCATCTGGTCAGGCTCAGTCTTATCAATAAAGTGGACTTGGTTACGTTAGACAGCCTATTAAGGTATCTTTCGTGCCTGATAGCTTCCTACGAAAGGATCCAGCAGTACCCATTCAGATCCAACCAGCTGTGCCAGTTCGTGTTGGGTGGTCTATGTGATGAACTGTACGATCTCGCAGCCATGCTTATCATGCTCTACGTCAGCATCAACAAGGATGTCGAACTGGGTAAACGAAGGGAGCAGCAGGATAGGCTGAGTTACGTTGAACTTACTCTTTAGAAGGCGCTCAGATCTATTGCCAAGCTCCAAAAAGTACCAAAACTGCACTTGCTAACTTCCCTCCAGGGTGGAGTCATGACTTACAAGTATGCAATTGATTTTGAGGCAACTGATAATATCAATCTGTCAACATTCGAGCTCTTCTATCACACCGGCAGAATCTACAATAATCTTATTCTGCCGTTGCCTTTCTCCGAGGTGCACCAACGCAACATGAAGGAAGACTTCAGCTCACACGGCGGCCATGGAGGCAGCCTCAGCGTCTCAAGCTCTGCTTTCATGGAGGAGGATAGTGATGGGGAGCGGCCGACAGGCTCTAACACTCGCGAAAGCTCTTTTACTAACAAGAGAAAAACCTCGGGGGATAGCACCAACACACCCTTTGAAAATTGGGGAAACCCCCGATCAACTGCAAACAATGCCAACAAGAATTTCGATGCTTTTGCCGAGTTCAAGCAAGAGAAGCCTTCAAACACTTCCGCCAAGCAAGGTCCGTCAGAAGACTTTTAAGTTCTTTGGAGCACTCGACAACCTGAGAAGAAGACACTAAACTTCGACTTTTTTCAGATGAACTCGGACTCCAGCGGTCAGAACAACGCTAACCTCAGTAAAAAGCAAAGCTAGTCTCGGCATGTGCCTATCCCCACATCTTCCAAGAAGGATCTCCAATCTAGCACCGTTCGGTAAACCAAACCTGCAGTCACCACATCAGCAGTGCAGTTTCAGCCACAGGAGGTTAAATCTTCGATCCATTCGTCAACACAGAAACACACCCATCAGCATTCTGCTACAGCAACAACTTTGAACAATAATTTCGACCTGCTGCTGTTCGACACACACCCCTCGAAACCTGAAAAGAAGGAATCCAAGACTGATGTCAAACAATCACACCTTTTTGACTTTGATTTTGGGCTCTATCCAAAACAACAGCCCCCAAGTATCACTCAGACACCAATCCCCGATCGCGGAAGCCTCAAGTAAATCCCTTCAAGTAAGAACAACAGTCCGGCTATATCGAACCTCAATCTGTTTGGACCGAATCCAAATAGATCCTCGTTTGATCCTCAACTACTGACGTCTCCTCCAACCCCGATTCTACCTCAATTAAACTCATCTCCTGCCGGAAAGACAATCAATTTGGAATTCATATGCGCGCCGACAAAGAAAGATTCGCTCTTCTCGCTGAACATCCCTGCTGGCTCATCGAAGAAGTCAGCTGCACTGCTTCAGTTAGAGTCTGAGATCTGCGAAGATATGAAGGACCCGTAGCTCCGCGACCTGATAAAATGTAATATGCGTGTGACTTAGCCTCAAACATCGTGATCGAGTTGCACAGAGTCGAATTGGTTAAGGTCATCGGCTGCGGCAGCACTGGAGAAGTCTACAAGGGTCGCTATAACGACCAGATAGTCGCAGTTAAAAAGATTAAGGTCAAAGCTCACAACACGAACACCTTCAAGGAATTCGAGCGGTAACTGACCACTCTCATTCGTATCAAAAAGCATCAAAACTTGGTATCGCTAATTGCCATTTCCAAGAAACAGGAGTAGTACTACTTGCTGATCGACTATTGTGAGGGCGGCAATCTGTTCGAGCTGCTGCACCGTCGCACTGACTTAGAAGTGCCTTGGAAGACCAGGATAACCATCGCTAAACAAATCGCAGTGGCGATGAATTTTCTGCACAGTAGCTGCCAACCTCAGATCATTCACCGCGATCTCAAGTCGCTCAAGTAAGCAAGTGGTTGACTCAGCATCCTTATTGAAAGCAAATACAATCCCAAGGACGACAACATTAACATCAAGGTCACTGACTTCGGATTATCCAGAAACCCAGACGCCGAGTACATGACTTCAGCTCTTGGCACACTGGTACATCATCGGCTGATTCAGCATTGGATGGCTCCTGAACTGCTAGAGAACCGCAACTACACCCTCAAAGTAGACGTATACTCCTACGCCATTGTGCTATGGGAAATATGCTCCAGATAGACCCCCTACAAATAGTTTAAGAGCCCGTTGGCAATTATGAAGCATGTCACAATCGAGAATGGCCGCCCCAACCTCAACCGGATAAACCTTGGGTGCCCAACAGAACTGCGGAAGCTGATGACACGATGTTGGGGAAATGAGCACCAACGTCCTAGCTTCAGTGAAATAATAAACCTGCTTGAATCCATCGAGTTGCTATATTGATCGGTGTATTCTAACTTTTTGTATGTTGGCTCCCACTAGAATATTCCACGATGAGGGCAGTCGGCAACGGACGTCGTTGGAGACCACTGACCTTAAACGAGCTACTCTGGTGAAGTTCAACGACGCCAACAGTGATCTGGGAATCTGCGAGGAACTCTAAACCAAGGACGTTCCAAAACGAGAACTGCGTCGCAAGCTCATCGCAGAAATCGAAGAAATTTTGGAGGGTCTCGAGGAAAAACTTAAGCAAGATCACTTGCACATCCTGCGGCGGTTGCAAAGCATCGAGCAGAGGGCTGTGCTCTATGGAGTGGAAGATGTCAACAGAATATGCGTTTTCTCTATTCTTAAGTCCAGACTGGAGAATCTTCCACAGACAATCGAACAATCCACTTTCGTACACCTTTAAGGTAACGTAGAACAAGCGCGTCATTTAGAGTCCCTTTCGAGGGGCGAAGATCGATAGCTTCGACTATGAATCCTTGGAGCAAGCGAAACTTATTGAGGGCAGTTTACTTGTCTATCCGAATAAGTGGGGCAAAGGCTTTAAACCCTTCCACTGGGGAAATGGGTTTAACGCAGAAGACCGCAATGACCTCCGAAGAATTCCAAAAGAACGCTAGAAATACAACTACGCTTTCGACTACGTAAAGTATGAAGAGACTGTCAAGGAAGTCAACCACATCTTCTTTAATGGATATAACAACCAGGAGGAGATACTACGCAAGTCCCTCAGAACGTTGCAGACCATTATGATAGGTATTATTGCTGTGGCAGCACTTGTTATGCTCATTACGCTTGCAGTCGCAAGTTACGATGGACTTCTTAAACAGGCCGTAGAATTGGTTGGGTTCGCTGCTATTTTGTTGCTCAGCGCCAGCGAGCTCTATCTTGCCTGCCGAAGATTCTTTATTCGACCCACCGAGCAAACCGAAATTGACAAGACTTGGGAGGACATTAGCCACTACTTTCAAGATCTCAACCAAAGGACATTGAAGGATAGCCGTATTCAATTCAAATTCTAATGGCGTGCACCTCGTGGTCTTCTCTACCTCGAAGTCAAGTTTATGGGAAAGGTGCCGATGTTGGAAGATGGTTGACTCTAAATGATTTCTGTTATACTTTAAATTCAAGTATGCGAGGGAAATTTATTGTGTTCGAAGGGCTTGATCGCAGTGGCAAGAGTACGCTAGCCAGATTGCTAACTGAGGAGCTGTCCAAGGATGGAGGTCGCTGCTAGCTTATCGGCTTCCCTAACCGCCAGTCTGAGACTGGAAAGATGATAAACAGATACTTAACTTCTCAAGTCGATACCAACCACCAGGCTATTCACTTGCTGTTCAGCGCCAACCGTTGGGAAGCCATGGCCGAAATCCAGAAGAAACTGAGCGAAGGAATTAACATTTGCTGCGACCGCTATTCGTACTCAGGGGTAGCATATTCGACTGCTAAGGGATTGGACCTTGAATGGTGCAGGCAAGCCGACAAAGGACTGTTATAGCCAGACATAATCTTCTACCTAAGAGGTTAACCCGAAGTGCTTGCCAAAAGATCAGGGTATGGAGAGGAGCGGTTCGAGCGACTGTAATTTCAGCAGAAGGTCTACGAAGGCTTCGAAGCTCTCTTCCAAAACAATAATCTTGTCAAGATGGTACAAGTGGAGAACAAATCCATCCCAGAAATCCAATCGGAGGTGGTGGACACCTACAAATCGATATTCCCGAGCATAGCTGAGTGATAGTTTCCAGCGTGTCTACTCGTCAATGCCATTATTAAGTCAGCGTCAACTTTCTGGTCGGATGAACACCTGCTTCAGAACAGCAAGCATAGCCTTATTGTGGTTTTCTTTATTCCCTACAGTCTGTTTGATATCCCCCAAAAGCTGCTGCCTCAGGTCTGCCATCTTCCACTCCAAAAGCTCATTGAACTTTGACACCTTATAATCTTCGGTCATGGCTTGCTCCTTCAAAGTTAAGATTGCCTTCTAGTCCGCACAATGCTGGCTTTTAAGCTCTTCCAGCTTAACTTCTTGCTTTTGAATCCTTTCGATCAACTCCACCTTCTGGGCTAGCAACGTTCCAAGTTGGATATCCTTTTCTCTCAGGCTTCCTTCCAGTTCCAACCGACGTTCCTCCACTCGGTTCAGGTTGTTCTTTACTCCAATTATTTGTTAGTCCTTCTCAAAAGACTATTATTTGCACTTGTTGAAATTCTGAGTAAGCTGGCTTATCTGCTGCCTCAAAGATTCGTTTTGGTCCTTGAGCTATTTATTCTTTTCTCGAAATTCCGTCACCAGTTCGTATAGTTCATTTTCTGGGATGATCTCGCACAGGTTTACACTAGGCTTCAACTCTGCTCGCTTCGTCTCGTATGACATCCGCTCCAATATTATTTCTTCCACTTGCATCAGGCTTTTTATACGGTCGTAGATCGATTGGAATCGAACATTGAGTCCGTCACTCTGGCTTTCTGGAGAGGGTACGATGACGGTGGGCATTGGCACCCCATCCCCACTGTCCGCCAATCGGTCAACCCACTGAAGTTGCTTCTGTTGGAACTCACTTAGTTTCTCTTCCAGGACTTCCAGTCCAGTCAGGAAGGCATGCAGTTACTCCTTACGTTGGTTCTCAGCGAAGTAATTCGAGAAGAATTCCCGTAGATAGAGCTTGGCTAGTGGCGGTAACACAGACATCGTTAAAATATTGAAACTCGTAATTATCCGACTGAAAAGCAGCCCCTAACCTTTGGACTATAAACATCTATATACTAGCCAGTTATCACATGAACCCAACGAGAACGACCAACAGTAAGCAGGAGAAGCGTGTGAGTGCCAGAGGCCCAATTAGCGGAGGTCACAGCCGACGGGGTATCTATAAGAAAGAGAAGGCCTATAAGGAAATCGAAGTCGTCTATCTCAAGGATCTGATTGAGGAAGAGATCATGAAGCAACCTGCGGATGTGCAACATCAATACCGAGAGGAGAAAAGTCGTCGACGAGTGATCTAATTTCTCGACTCTCAGCTGCAGGACAGCTTCCGTGTTCTGAGATCTGCCTATTAACAGCCAGACCCATAAAGGATCATCCGATAGGAGACTGATCGTCAAGCTCGTCTATCTCACATTCTGAGGACGGAACTAGAAAAATTCAGAGGGGTCAGGCGCAAAATCTCAGGGTTTCTAAATTCTGTGGTGGACAGCTTTTTGTTCTGAATGTGACACTGCTTGATATCGTCTATTCGAATCCAAGAACGACTTATATCACGCATTTTCAATAGTTTTGACTCTTGAATCGCTGAATACTGCTCTGAGATGGTTGTCATCGTTCTGCTGCACCACTAGGTCTGCCCAGGAGAGGAAGTAACCCCAGAGCGCTCCCGAACTGAAGCAGCTGTTTATGTCAGGAATAGGCCCATTTTCTGACATCATGACCATCTTGCTCCCGGATACGATGTCGTGCAGCTGCATAAACATCTTAATGTTGCAGTCGTAATTGAAGTTTCCAGGGTAGCTGTCGTATCCGATAATGTCCACACGATTCTTACCAGGATACCAGTCAGGCTCAGGAGTACTCCATAGCCAAAGAAGATTATTGATTCCGTGGTGGTTATTGATACGCTCAAACAGTATTTCGTAAAGCTTCTTGCAGTCAGCTGATGTCTTGGCTCCCCACCAGAACCACTTTCCTCCAGCTTCATGCAAGGGTCGCCACATCACCGGAATTTTGGCTGCTTGAAGTCGTTTGAGCTGTACAGCAATAGCGTCGATATTTTGGAGGGTTGCGTTGAACTCAGCAGTGTTGGCTATCACTGCTCTGGAGACATCGAAGTCGGTATAATTCGTGTAGAACGTACTGGTCCGAAGGTTGCCACCCATTGGTGAGAACCAATGCCAATGGAAAGACACAATTCCCTTTCCACCAGTGGAGCTGTACCAGTTAATGGCATTCTGCACGGTCCCATCGTCATATGGTTGCCAGTTAAACCAGGGATTATGAGGCGAGTAATTTTGCATGTCATAGGCCCGAACCAGTGGACTCTTACCAACCTTGGCCTTGAGCTCGTTGTAATAGTTATCAGTCTGACCAGATAGGATGAACTTTCGGTTGTAGTTAGCGAGCCTGGTGAAGAGTGCTTGCACCTCTGCAGAAGGATTGGTGCCGACAAGTGGATCGATCCCAACATAAGTTCGGCACCAATATGGCCATCACTAACAGCACCTTGAGCAACATTGGAGGATTAATATTATAGCTGTCACACTGCACCACAAGAGTTCCAGCAAGACCATGAAGTTTGAATATCCCAGACCCGCTTGCTAATTGAACAGCCAGCCTGTATAGCTTAGTAGGAATAGCGTTTGTTTAGTAAGCAAAAGGTCTTCGGTTCAATTCCGGATGCAGGCTTTTTTATCTGCAGAAAGGAGTAAATAACTTCCCATAACGGCCCAGGCCAGTGGGTTAAAATAACTTGCAGGCCTCAACTTCTATTGTTTAACTGTGATGAAAAGAAACGAATCTCAGCTGCCTCATATGACCCGTACATGGCTAGCCCATTCAGAAGTCGAGAGCAGGTATGAACCCGAGGAGCGATCAGTCAAGGTCAACGAGGATCTCCTACAGAAGCACCTCTCCAGTTAGTACTCATGGGTTCTCGAATCCATCGAACGTGCTATTGAGCAGTACAAAATCGTCAATACAGCGAAGCATACAGCCCTACTGGCACCTCACTTCAGACGACTTCAAGCGCTACTCGAGTGAACTGGCTGGGGGTGGCTGGAATTTCAAAGAGAATCGCAGTTGGTAAAGGAATGTGCTTAGCTAGTTATCTAGTGTTTTGGGGGCCAGCGACGTGCTTGTTGGTGCTGCATCTGCTCAACAACAATCCATTTCAGGAGGCTGCATCAGTGAGCATTGCTAATTGCATGGGGGTGTTAATGGCTTGGGAGCTCTTACTCGCGCTGTTTCTATTCGTTTTCGGAAAGAGTATTGGAACTGCTGACTTGAGTTACCTCGAAGTACAAGACATATGCTAAGCAGAACATTGCCATCCTGTCAATGCAGTACGTGCTCGTTTTGCTGTTCATTGTAAGCTACTCTCTGACACTCAACGTTTCCATCTTGAAGCACACTCTCTGGCTGCTCTACCAAGTGGCGATGGTATGGACACTCTTACAGAACTACAGGACAGCCCATCAACTCAACTTGCTGCAGCTCGCCATATTGCTATTCATTTTGGTTGTTATGCAGGGCAGCCAAGCCTACCTTCTGGCACATTAGCTTAACCAGCACAACAATTAAACTGTGGCTGCTCCCAGCCACTTCCTGATTCCCCATAAATGGCTCTACCGAAGCTGACTCTTTATACTTTTAATTCAGAAAAACAACAACGCAGGAACTGATGCCATCAACCACTTTGATTGGTTGCCGGCATACTGAACTGCTAAGAGGAATAGTGCAGTCTTACCCCAGCAGGTGGTTAATCCCCGGCTGGAATTTAACTGCTCGCACATGCACCATCACCAATCAGTCCTAGTCCAAACGAAGTTTCTGGTCGCTTCGGTAGCCACCCCTTTGCTTATCCCTTCTTACCATCGATGAGATCTTCGACCTAGCGCGTCCCACGTGTATGCTCCTCCCTCCGACATCCTGCCATAGAATTCAGTATTACTTCGATACGTCGTTCAGCCTCCTCATAGGCTTCGTCGTAGTAAGATCGTCGCTTCTCCCTCCGTACATACTCAGAAGTTACTTATTCTGGATTGTATAGAATTTCTCGTCTGAGTCTTATCTATTGAGTACATCTGATGATCGTCCATGTGCGAAGGTTGAAGGTACCGACGTAAATTTGTACGACTGTACACGTCATCGGTTAAATCGGAGTGGTTTTTACAGTGAGTTACTCGAGACGATTATCGGTCCTCCCAGCATCTTTCACACTGGCATGTACACCCACACTTCCAACTCGACTGTGACGGCTGATGCCCAAGCCGATCAAGTTTTTGATGTATTCGCTTGATCTACTCATGGATGACTGCAAGCTCATGAGCTACTCCTTCCACGAGAGTTCCCTTCGAGGATGTTGCTTTTTGCTTCTGACTGCTAGGACGTTGCTGAACTTCGTTGCCCCTCTTGAATTCACTGGTGAGCTTGCGTCTAATTTCTTGTGCCAAACGCTCGATTGATTGCTCCATAAAATTAATGTACTCGGTGGTTAACTTTTATCACTATAACATTTGGCAGCATCATCCCCACCATGTCGGGCGAATGTACTCGTACAACGGCTTACCGGAGCGTGGTATGGGGTCGGGAAGCTGGGGAAACTTCGCAGGGTTTTATTTGACAACCATCCCATAGTAGTTACCGTTTGTGGGTTTGCTACTTTCTTTTGTTACTGAGTTGCCAGAGTTGCTATTTTTATTGAGTTGCAGGTTGCGATCGTGCTCTGCCTGCTTTATCTTTTCCATGAGCGCAATCTTTTCCTTTTATCTTTCCTTCATTAGCTTCAAAAGTTCGAGGTTCTTGCCATCACTACGGTTGTAATACTCGTTCATAATATTCCTCTCGTTGGATTGCGAGTCTCTGTGAGCAACTGTGACGGGCTTTAGTTCCGGCAGCATGTTTCTTTCGCTATCATTCTTCTTTAAAGTAGAGCCGATAATTCCAGTCAAGTAGTCCTTTGATCGGCTGGCTCCTTCCGACTTTCGGGATGGAATACGCTGCTCAACTTCGTCCTCGGTGCTCCTGCTGTACTTTGACTTTGGTAGCATGCTCTTTAGATTGATTAAGTTTTTTGGTAGCTTGATCGTCTCGAGCAAATTGAGATTGTCTCCAAGCTTATCACCTAAGTCCGATCCAATGACCTTTGGCTCACCAAGCAGTTGACTACATGTTGGCCGTTTGGTCGGCTGGAGTTGGAGGCACATTCCGATAAATTTTTGTAAGTCTTCACTATAGCGAGAGGGAATTCGTTCGAACTGGCCCTTTTGTACCTCCGTTATAAAACTTGTGTACTTTCCGATAGAGTCCCTCCATGTTTCTTGCTTGAAATGGTGGGTGAAACGCACACATCTCATATACAGCGCAACCCAATGACCAAATATCGCTTTTGCTATCGTAAGGCTCGTCACGCCAAACTTCTGGGCTTGCATAGTAAGGTGTTCCAGTCTGGGTATACGCAAGGCCCCGTTTGAGAATCTTCGAGACGTTCATATCTCCTAGTTTGTAGTTGCCATTGGAAATAAACACATTCGCACATTTGAGGTCTCGGTGCATGATCTGCAGATCGTGTAAAACTTTGAGCCCGTTCAGAAGGTGGTTAATCAGGCGCCAAATCTCTTTCTCTTCGAAGTGTAAGCTCCGTTTGCTCATCAGTTCAATCTTTTGCTGAATTAGCCCTCAATGCACCTGAAGATCGCCACCATCAGCATACTCCATGATAACGCACAGGTGGTTGCTTGCTTCATCGATGAAAGCATCCTTGTACGATATGATGTAGGGGCTGTCGATTGAAGCAAGGATTCTGATTTAGTTTAAGGCGTTCTGTTTTTCCTTATCCTTAAGGGCAAGCAGCCTAACCTAAATGGCTCAGGTGATACCTTTTTGAGTGCATACACCTCACCATCGGACAAGCGTCTGACCTTGTGGACACTCGAGTAGCTACCTTCCCCTATCTTGGTAAGGACACTGAAATCGGCTAGTGACATCCACGGTTTTATATTATAGCCGATCGCCAATTCAACGGTATCACAGCTTCTCCAGCAACGCTTGGGCTTGGTTATTCCAAGTGAACTCTCCCAACAGCTTCTTTATGTCATCCCGACTGATTGCTTTTCGATGGCTGAGCCTAAAGTTGGAATAGCTAGAGCCAGTTTTCAATAGCACTGAACCAACCAAGTCTGAAATGTACTGAGAGAAAACGCTAAACTCGAATTTCAGTCGATTGTGATGGCCACTGCAAGCGTCTAGCAGAGAATTCCACTGGGCTGGACGATCAGCATATCGATAGACTGTCGATTCGTAGCAATCGTAGTCAACCAGGTCGTTATCCTTTGTATCACGTTTCCCAAGCTCAGATACCAGCTGCACAACGATGGGTGATTCGGATCCCTTCAACGCAGACAGTACCGTATAGATATTTTATACGCTCATGTAGGGAAGCTTCTCTTGCACCCAAGGATTCACAAACTTATCGAACCAGTCGTCGGTGGCTCGAATTTCTTTCTTAACTGAGTATAGGTCGGCGATGGCTTGAGCAGTGAGTTCAGCTCCACCCTGGACGTATCTGATTGCGTTGGAGATGTGAAAGTTCTTCATTTGAAGTAGGTAATCCAAGTCCCTATTGATTGACTTGTGTAACCATGACTCCTTTCGCACTTCGCTATGCTCTTCAAGTTGCTGAATGTGCCAGAACAGGTTCGGCAGTGGATACACATGTCCCAAGCATGGATCAGGTTCAGTGCATAGCTTGACTGGCAATACAGTATTCAGCTGAAGTCGGTTGGGAGTGGCAAGCACCTTGCCGCCAACCAACTTTTCCAACCTCCGCAGCAGAGCCATAAAATGTATTATCAACACCCATGGTCTATAATAATATCGTCATTGAAATGGAGTACGTCGCTATGCCGATCCTGTTCGTGCTGGACGCCTCGCTAGGTTTCCTCATTCCTCTGTACTGCACGTTCCGCAGCAACCCCAGTAACGAGAGGTGGCTAGTGCATTGGCTCACTTTTCTGCTGGTTTCGCTGACACTTTTACCGTTCCTGCACTGGGTCTTCAGCAATAGCTGCACGACATACTGGCTGCTGAAGATTGTGGTGGAAGTGGCAATTCTGTTCATCGTTGGCAACTACGTATAGTCATTGCTAATTCATAGTCGGCCGCCATCCGTGAGCACGCACTCAAGCTCGTCGGTACCGGAAAGCACGAAGTGAAAGAAGGCATCTTCAAGCTTCGAAAATTCATGGCGCAAAAAGGAATTAACTTGTGATTACGGTGGCTTGACTGCAGTCATTAAACAGCGATTTACATCCTGCTAAGCCAGAGGTTGGCGCGTCTTTGCCAACATTTCTCTGCCAGTATATAATCAAACACCTTAAAGGATCCACGTCTGTATGGGTAACAAGTAGCACTCCATCAGAAAGGAATGCGGCTATCGTGTTCTCTCTGTGAAGGAAGGATCTCCACTTCAAGGTCAACTCGAGCCATACTTTGACTACATTGTCGACATGAGCTGCTAACCTTCCCCGAAGGAGATACTGTAGAAGTTAACAGATGAGCCGCGGTCAACTTCATAAAAACCTTTGCTAGTCCGACTCCGAGAGCAGGAAGGTCGTAAAGTGGTCCTCAAGGTCTTCTCAGGAAAGGATCGTTCATTAAGCTAAGTGGAGTTTGTGCCTAATGCAAATTGGAGTGATAACAAGAGTGATCTGATCGGGGTCATTCTTCGGTTGGAAAGATATGAAGAAGTTCAAGATAACTACTGCATGGTGACGAAGGTGAAGCCCAATTCTCCAATCGCCAAAGCATTGGTAAAGGAAGGAGAGTATCTCATTGCTGTCTAAGAGTTCAAATACGAATCTGTGTCGGAACTCACTGATAAACTGTACGAAAGGCTTTACGACCCCGAAGTAAAGGACAAGCGGGCGCAATTCGTGATCTACAACATCCTCAAGGACGAAATTCGATTGGTGCCGATTGAGCTGAAGAAAAAATGGGGTGGTGATGGGCTGTTGGGATGCGAACTATCGCAAGGACATCTTTACAGATTTCCACAGAACATCGAGAAGTATCGAACAGAACTCAAAGAAGAGGAAAAGAAGAAGGAGGAGCTCCTTTCAGCCCGTAAATAATTGTCAAACAGTGACGGGGCTGGGAGGCTTCTCGCTGAAAGCCTTAAAAGACGCACAAACAACCTTCCAAAGAGGAAGCTGATAATCCGAAATCCCGAACGGGTTCAGGAACTCAAATAACAGCTAGAACAGCACGCTACTGAGCAGTACAAGCAACTTGAGCAACCGACTAGCGAAGCAAACCTCGAAGAACGAGTTTGGCGACTGGAGCGAGCTGTAGACGCACTTCAAAGAGCATTGTTCGAGCAACCCGAGCAGGAGTGATCCCTTCGGCTTATAGAATATTCTTTGTTCGATGGAGTCGCTGCCAGCATTACGCAACCTCCACAATATCGAAAGGTTTAGCGAGCTGAAGCGAGTAGCTCAATGGTCTTCGGATAAGCTTCGGACCTTCTACGAAGTGACCACAACGAAGGAGCTGAAGGTGAGCTTCAACATTCATACTCGATTACATCCGCTGACAGACCACTCGTTTCACAACAACTCACGAAAGAGTATCCGTTTGATGCTGAGGTAGAATCGGCAGGAAATGCTCGAGTCGACCGACCACAGCCGATCACTCATGAACTTGAGCTTCATCAACGTTCTCAAGAAGAGCAGTGAGGTGATGAGAAAGCGATAGCAACACGTAGTCAAGAACGACAAGCATCATAGACGATTGGAGACTTAAATTCCTCCGATCGTCTCCGATGGCAAACCAAGTCGAACTACTCTCACTTCCTAACAACCTGAGAAAATTGTTACGAGCTTCTCTGTGACTGTCCAGAAGTTGGAACAGCGTAGCGTCGGCAGATTCTTTGGATTTAGATAAGGCGGTTGCCTCATTCAATTCGACAGGCAGCTTTTGCTTTATGGAGGGTTTGCCGGAGAATTCGACAACAACCAGCCTTATTTTAATAGCTTTGACCTCACTAAAAAGTAATGGACCTAGCAAAAGCTCATTGGTGAACCACCAATTAAATCCTACATAGGTGCCACAGCCGAGGAGTGGAAGGGCAACATTTACTTTATCGGAGGTATGAGTATGAACCTCTTTGGAAGAAAGCATCAGTTCCCTTTGGAAATTGCTGTTCTAAATGTCGAGAAGGGGGAATGGTCTAGAGGCAGACAGATTTAAGGGAGAAGGTATCATACCAGCACAAGATACCTGCATAACATCCTCATCTACGGGGGAATCAACGAGAAAGAAGAGTACCTTGGAAGCATTCAGATCGTCAATCTTCAAACCTACTCTGGTCAACAGACGTACAAACTGCCTGAAGATTTGGATGGCATCGCCTACCATCGGATCGTATCGACGATGGAGTTGGAAGCGAAGAAGCGTGTGGTACAAATTAATTGAGGTAGAACATCAAGAAAGATGGAGTGTATTGCTTTGGTGGAAAGAACAATAATGGCCAGTTCTTGGAAGGACTAAAAGTTCTCAACCTTGAGACAAACTCAAATGGTGAGCTTGTGCCAAGAGAGTGGATAAAACTGAAGACTGAAGGAGTGGCTCCAAGGCCAAGGGTCAACCACTCTATGAGTCTGCTGCCTCGATTGAACTCGATTTGCATCGTTGGAGGGTATATTTCTACTCATATATAGGCAAAGTGATCATAACGAAGTCTTTCGAGGTATTCATATTCTGAACCTGCTCAACCTTAACTGGTACCAACCCCAAATCCTCCTCGATGAGGGGCTGAGCAAAGGTCTTTCTGGTCATTGCTCGACTGTCGTCGGCTCCAAAATCTACATATTTGGTGGGCTGCGAAACGACTCGAGGTATAGTACCGACCTACTGGAAATCGAAACCGACCAAATTCGAGTGCAATGTAGCTTAATAAAACCTCGAAAGCCCAGTTCTGCCCGCCGTAGTGAGCAGCGAATGATTTGAGCAAGTAATATATTGATCTACAAAAGCAACCACATGATGATATATTTGCCTACTATCGGGTCATGCCCTTGAATTAGAAGCTTAGCTTGGTAAAGATTGGTTTATGTGACAGTATCTGCGATACGATCCGCTAACTCTTTTTCCATAAAAAACTGATGCAACCAACGAGGCCAACGAGCTCGAAGACCAGCTTTCATCGATCGGAAGTACAACCCTCAACTGTGACCAGTACAATCAATCCCAACCCCTCTTGCAGAAGATTTTGCATCTACTCCAATTTAGCAGCACAAAAAAAGAAGAAGCGCAGCTGGAGGAGCCCCACTTGGACTGGGTAAACAAGATGTGAAGTGACTGTTATTAGATGGAGAGAGCACACAGTAGACGTAGCCCACTGAAGCTCTCAAGCCCTAAGAGCAATTTGAAATGAGAATATAATATTGAATGAAAGCAGCTAACAGCAAGCGTAACGACGATTTCGACTTCGGTCTGGACGAAGACATCGACGCAAGGTAACAACCTGTGAAAGCTTAGCCCTCCACCATATAAAAACAAGCCAGCAGCTAAAAACAACGATCATGACTTCTTCGGATTGGAGGAGGATGAAGAGGAAAGAGATCGCCTGCCAGTTATCAATCAACCCAGCAAATCGAAACTGCAACCAGACAGTAAATCCATCGGCAAGGCCAACACGAAGCTATAGAAGATCCCAAGCAAGGATGTAACGTACGATTTCCTTGACGAGGAGGTCGAAGAACAACCGAAGGGCAAGCCAGTCATCAACTCAAAAGAGAGGAGAATCGATTCCAAACCTGCATCTTCTCAAGCAAAAAGACAAGAAGCTTCCTATGGCTAACAACCTGAAGCAGCTCCTTCAGAGGAGAACAAAGGCGATGACGACTACGGAGACGATTTCGAAGCAGATGCTTACGGCTAGGACTTTGAAGACTTTCACGACGAGCCGAAATCGCCTGAGCCTGCGACGAAGAATTCCTCTGTCGGAACAACTATCAAGCAACCTACGGTAGTTCAGAAAGCAGTATCCACGAGCAAGTACGGAAACATCAATGTAGGCATACGGAACAAGCGAAGACCATAGTCAAGCAACAGTCGCTTCGGAAAAACATCTCTCGAGCAAGCTTAAAGTCGGAGAATTCAAGACGGTCTGTCAGTAAGAGCCGTGCCGTAGTCAGTTACGCTTCAGTTACTGATTAAGCCAACAAATTTTCTGCGGAAGTGGAGAAGACCTTTCCAGAGGTATAATTGAACGGACTGTCTATCGATAACTTAAACAAGCTCAACGAGCGAGTGCGTGGAATGATCCGTAAGCTGAATGACCAGCTGAATGAGATACTCACAAGAAATACTTTACTTTTAAAGGCGAAGAAGGAAGGCAGAAGCAGGTCCAAAGGCACTGAATAGCGTTTGAAGATTTTATCAGAAGAGAGGAAGAACAACGAGAAGATTTTGGAGAGGATGGATGAGTAGGTCAAGAAAATGCGACACCGATAAGGCAAATTAAAGGAGGAAGATTATGAGATAGACATTCATAAGCGCATATTGGCCATGACAGAAAGCAAAAAGGAAATGGAAAAATAGATATACAGACTGAAGCTTGACATGTCAAATGAAGGAAAGCGATTGACTTCGGGCACCGAGAAGAAGTAACAGGATAGCCAAAACACTTTCAAAGCAGACTTAGTCCACCAAAAGAAGGAAGAGTTGAGACTCATTTAGAGCCTCCGGACTGTGGATAAGAAGCTTGAGGAGATGGAACCGAAATATGCGGAGACTGAGCAGAAGCTAAATAGTCTCATAAAAGAAGCTGCAAATTCGGGCATTGACCTTGGACCGGTCAAATCAAGCCTGAAATCGAAATATGATGAGTTCAGCAAGAGACACGAAAATGAAAAGAAGAACCTTGGAATGCTGGACGGGCTCTTCAAGTCAAAGAAGGAGAAGAATACTCAGTAGAATGCTATGCTGAAGCGAAACTCCCAAAACATGGATGCGCAGATTCGTAACATTAATTCCGAGATTGCTCATGTCATTGAGGAATGCAAACTGGTTATTGAAAAGGCCAGTGAAAACCCCCGCATTCCGAAGACTATTGAGGCCAGCTTGCAAGCCATCTCTCAATCCCTCGTCATCAACGATTCTGAGTTCGATCGCATGACATAAAAGTCAAACAAGAGCAGTTATTCAGAAAAGCCACGACTGCAGTCAGCTGGAAAGAAGAAATCGAACTCTCAGCATCAGCAGCAGGAAGAATTTCTTCCATTAAACCCAAAGAAACTGGCAAAGAACGTGGAGGAAGAGCATAAGAGCTTAAGCCCAGCGGCAAAACCGAACTTCAAGAAAAAGGAACCAATCAGCGGTGAAGACAGGAACGCTTAGAGAATATGGAAGGACGAAGTTCACAACCAAAGCAACCTCCGTGAGCCACCCATCATCCCACATTCGATGCCAGTACAGCTCAACCATCAAAAGGAGGAGCAACCAGCCGAACCACAAAAGCCAATTGTGGCAGACAACTTAAAACCAGCCTTTATGTTGAAGAAGAGAAACAATAACAGCAGTCTGAATAATGCGATTGTGGATGCAAAGCCTCAGATACCGACCAAAGAAGTCAAATTGGAGCCGTATGCTCCAAACAAAATAAGTACCGATCAACAACCATCGCCCATAGTTCAGGAGGAGGTGAAGCCAGTTGAAGACAAGCCTTTTGGAAGAATGATGCGTTTACGCCGTAACGAACCGGAAAAGGAACAAAGTAACACTCCGAGTCAGCAATCCACAATTGAATCCAAGCCAGCGCAAGCATCCAATATTTAAAGCCAGAAAAGATTGCAAGTCAACGATAACCCCATTGTTGAACCGTCCAAGCCAGAAGCGATCGTTGAAGATAAACCTATAATGGCTCCCCGAAGAATGATGCTTAGAAAGAAAGAGCAAGAAGGGGAAGGTGGGTATAATCCAACATTCAAAAAATAAGCTGACCAGGGCACCGTCGTGCAATCCCCATCAAAAGAGTCGGAATTAGCACCAAAGCCCTTGATTAGTAACCCGTACGCTCCGCTGTCTGAGAATAAGCCCCCAGCTCAAACCAACAACCCATACGCTCCGAGAACTATATTGAATGATCAAGTGCATTAACGACCTGTAAAGGACCAGAATAGCAGTAACAACGCCAAGCCAACGATACAAATCAGCCGCAGACAGCAATAAGAAGCATCTCCACCGAAAGAGTAGAAATTGGTTGCCCCAGCCGCCTCTATAAATAATCCTGTGAACAACCCATACAACCCTTATGCGCCAAAGGAGGTTGTTCCAAACCAAGCACCTGTCCGAGAACGTGAAGGTCGTCTAAAAAAGCCCAAAATGTAAATCGGAAAGGAAAAGATAACGAACATCTACGAAGCTGCTGAGGAACCCGCTGTGAATGAATTCATCGCCGAGAAGCGAGTAGAAACCAAGCCAGTCATCGTCCTCCAGGATGCTCCAAAACCCCAGCACAAGCACGAGTAGTTAGATATAAATCAGTTGCTTGGCATCGGAGGTAAGAAGAAGGATGAGGAGGACGAATTACTCTTTGGAGGAGCTAAGAAGATCTAGGAAAAGAAACCCGCACGCCGTCGAGGTCAAGACGACTTTTTCGGTGGCTTTGATGTTTGACCCATGCATGTTCTCCACAATCGATAACAGAAATGGATAGCACTGGAGTATTTGAAATATTGGGCTGTGGTAGCATGACTATTCGAAACGATGGCGATCCGTGCGGCAGTGCTCCAGTAACAAGGCCAACGGTAACCACTATGGAGCTGTCTGGTCCACCTTGAGAGGATAGTTTTGGGGACTACGAACCGTTGCTGGTGTTGACGTAAGGTAGCATTCGAATTCGACAGTCGTTCCAAACGACCTGCTTTTATTTCTAAAATGGCGCTAAATGCCGTTTTTCCAAGTAGATCCCATCTCGACTGGCTTCGCTACCCTTCGATTGGCTGAAAGATACCAGTCTTCAACAACTGGAGCATAGACCCATTCGAGTCTGATGATTCTCGCTCCGCTCTCTTCCTGGATCAGTAACGAACAGAATTTTCCCTTCCCGATGAATTCCATGTACTGCCGTAAAATAGTCTGATCGCATGGGCTTATATAAGAATTAAATCACGAATCCCAAGCGTTCATGAAGCACAGCACAACCAAACTACAATACATAGTCGGGAAGAGGAACGGACGGTTCTACAAGATCTTTCTAAACGACCTCAAGTCCATTAAAGTCAAAGGTCGCAAAGAAAAACCAAGGGTTCCCGACTTCGACGAACCTGCAAAGACTCCCCAAAGGGAAGAGCCATTGTAGCTTGGCTTTGTACCCTTCGAAATCGAGACATGCTGATCAAGCAAGAGCCTCGCTGAGTGATTTTACTACTGCACTTTATCGGTTTCGCATGCAGCATACAGTCGGCTTGGATTTTGGCTTGACGAGGGTAGATTACAAACGTGCAAGACTCTATGATGCTCCTGGATGCCAGTCGGTATTGTTTCCATAGGCGCCGAGCTGTAGCTGTCAATGCCTCTCTTCACAGTCCTATACCGACAGTTTTTAAAAACTGAGGGTATTATGCCGACCACATCTGAAGACTTGAATAGGAGAGACATACCCAAATAGCATTTCCTTGAGTGCTTTCTTTTGCTTGCAAAGGAAAAAGAAGTTACAGCCAGCAAAATGTCATGGAAAAACAATCAAGAATGGTGGTCTCTCCTCGTAGTTCCTCGCTATTCATTGACTTCTCTTCAATGAAAATGAACTGGAATCCTGGGGAGGTTGACCGAATCGAAACACTTTCAGCAATTCAATCATTCCATTGCAATGCGCCTTGTGCTGTCACTTGACGATCCTCCGAGGAACAGCGTGTTGTAGAGTTGGTACAGCTTTGCTAGCTTGTCCAGGTTCAAGAGCAGAGGACCGTCCAATCTCTTGACTTCAGTCCCCAAGAGGTTCGATACACTGTTATGCTCTTCAACCTCCAGAAACAATGAGAAAGTAGTCACTTTGTACTTCAGCTCCAAGATTGGCCATGAGCCAATTGGTTCTGCTTGTCCTGGCTCCACCATTAGGAAATGGGCATGGTTGACTCCCACCATCACCTCTTTATTCACACTTTTTGTATCGTAGTTTGATACATGAAAGAAGGTAGTGTACCAGGCAGCCTTGCTCTCCACCAACTCAATGACTCTCGTCAAAAGCTGCATCGAAGTCGGCCGTTGGGTGAGTTCCAGGTGTACCTTGTTGACAACTTTTTGGACTATTCTTTAGGATGAATGCACTCGATCGAGAAACACAGTTGAAGCGATTTTACCCACCTGGAGAAAAGGGAAGCAAGCACGGCTCATTGTAGAAACATTGTTCCCATCAGTTAGGAATAAGAAGCAAGAAATCATCTCCACCATTTCGTCTTCTTCAAGACGGATCTTGTCCGCGTGGACCATGTGAAAAGCCTGTTCAACGACCCAGCGCAGACGCACTGGATTCTCGTAGTACGAGAGACGCTAAAGATCCCGATGCAAAAAGAGATATTTTCGACAATAAAGCTTGGGTTTCTTATTCGCCAACAGTTTAGATCCCCATAGCTTGAGCTGAGAGAGCTTCCCTTTGAACTGTTTGACAATGTTGGATTCCTTTGGTCCGGAAGAGATCCCAGTCTCAAGTGATGCCATGACTGACAGAATAAATTCATCAGAGTCAATGAGTCGAGAAGTTTCCATATAGTCTATAAACAGGCCATAATCATACCATACCAAGTGTTGCATCCTGCAGCAGATCATCTTAATAACCTCCCCAGCAGTAGTGTTTCGGCCCACTTCCAATTCAACATTCTGCCCTTCAGGGTGAATCATGGCCACACTGATTCGATATTGGTTCTTTTCTTTACGTTGGAAAAGGAGAGCCTCATCCACTCTCTGCTGCTTGTAGTGCAAGTACAGCAGGACCTTTGAATAGGTGTTCAGAGCTGAAATCGGCTGCGCTAAGTAAATGCTCCGAAGATATAGGTGATTACGCATGCAGTATGCCTATCGTGTTAGGAACGGACCCTTGAGAAGGTAGTGACTGCGAAATTTAAGATATTCGTCAGTGAAAGCTCCCGATCCAATCACATGGTAATTACAACAGTCACAGCGGCAGGGCTTGTCCTTATCCTCCACAGCGAACTCCCATATTGATTACTGAATTCGCAGCTCATCAATGATATGGATGGGATTGGCCATAACCCTGTAGCATCGGAGAATCACGTTCAGAAAGGTTGTCAGAGCAATTATGCGATACTCAATGGCCATGCTCCGGTTCTTTCGTAGTTGAAAGTTGTCCGTTTCAATGAGCTGGGGTTTAAGGCGTGGAAGAATCACCTCGGGATAGCGCTTACAGATAAACTCTTCAATCCGTTCAAATGTGGAGTACTTACAATAGAGATATTGGCAGAGTTAGTAAGGACGTGGAAGTGCCACCCGAACAATGTAGTAGGTTTCGTCATTGCCAGGTAGGGACCGCCGTTCAGCCCCCTCAACAGTGACTTTGAAATTCGGCAGGAAGTACAAATGACTCACACGGTTCTACGCCATCACAACTGTAAACTTTACAGGTGGTTTGGCTGTGGATTGACTGTTGATACGTTTCTTCTGTACTTCTCTCTCGACCAGATGGTCGATAATCTGGCTGATCCATGCCGATACACTCACTAACATTTGAGAGTCGGTGAACCGAAGTTAGCAGCACTCGCAATTTCCACATATAATGAGCACTTTTTCGATATACTTGCCGTCCCGAAATACGTGCACAAAGCTGGATGGATCCAACTCGACCACCTTGGTCATCTGCTCACTCCCACGATGCTGCTTAGTGAGCATTACCATATCGGTGAAGAAGTATACATTCACAGGTTCTTGCTGAATCGTGCAAGCTTTGAAAGTACGTAGGAGACGACGGCTGCTGTTGACCTTGACTATCGGTTCATACAGCTGACCCAGATGCCTGTAAAGTTGAAGCTGCTCTTCGATATTCAACTTTTCCTGGTATGACCGAACTGCAGCGTCGAATAAATCGAGTGTCGTGAGCAGCGGTAGCTTCTCTCTATGGTTCGCAGGTAGCAGCTTTTGGTAACGCTCTAGAAACAATCTATATCGGGCGATACGCTGTGTAGGCTTAATGAGATACGAGCCTATCTTGTAGATGCCACCAGATGGTCTTCCTTGTTTCTCCAACTCGGCATTGACTGCATCGTTGAACTACATTTGAACTCGTTGATACTCGGGGTGCTGTTCAATCGATTTGAGAATTTACTCGCCTCTAGTCTTCACTAGGGACTGCTCATCGAAGGCTTTGTATCCGTTGTAGATGCGAAAACCAGTGAGGAATTCCTCCATTTTGTGGCCGAGGCATGCCTCCTTAGGCTACCATGTTCGTTCGAAGCGCCGCAGCTGATCCAGCATCATGTCACTCATCATTATCATTTGTGGCAGAGAACTGAACAGCTCGAGCTCGAGTTCGGGACTGATGAGTCCAAGATTCACAAGCGGCTTTTGAATGTGTTGGACGATTATCCGTAGATCTGTCCCGTACTGGAACTCAGTCTCGAGAAGCTCATCCAAAACGAGGTATTGCATCGGGCCATTTCGTTTACAAATCAACCTTCTGACTCTCCTCCGCAACCTACTCGCTAGCTTGCGAGCGGTATTCACCCTGGAGAGCCACCTGCCTAGCATCATACTCCCCAGCAACTGGATGTTATTATTAATACGCGTTCGTATTCCATGTCCCTTCGCTATCTGAAGCCTTTCTTTCTCGCAATCAAATAGGAAGGCATTGAACTAATTGACTCATAAAACAACAACAGCAGCTGCCTCGATATGTCCTCCTCAACGGACAATCGATAATACAATCAAACAATGTTCTTTAGGTTCGACGGGAGTGTCTCACCGAGCCTGACCATCAGTGATGTCGGCACTGCTAGGGTTGGTTGCCTTCAGTCGAATGATCAACTCTGCCCGCTGATCCGGGTTCGGCAAGTCGAATAATGCACGGAACAACCCTTTAGGCAACCTTCAAAGAGGCTTGTAAACAAATAATTCGCAAGCAGAACATCTGTCCGTTCGCTTCTCGACATCATTTGAACTACTCAGAGATTCGCATATCAACAGTGACTTCAGTTGAGTTGTGTACATAAGTCATTCCATTCCGCGTCGGTTTCTTGCCAGTCTAGCGACCATCATGCTGTAGTAGGCGCTCAGCTCCTTTGCATACTACTTTCGGTCGTAGCGGTAGTAGCCAATTGACACGAGTACTCCAAGCAAGGTTCCTTTAAAGACAGGCATCGCCACTGATTTCATTGTTGATTGTGTCGCGATAGCATACACCAAGCTCCCAAAGAAGCCCGTTGCAAGGATAGACGGAATATACTCCATCATCACTGTCTTCGATCTCATATTCAAAGCATTGAAATCGGCTTGCTATTCAGCAGTAAGGATAGCCAGGTTTTCCTTGACAAAGAGTATCTGTTCGGATGTGTGTCCCATTTTGCTGCTGATGTTGCTCAATCTTTTGTGGTACGGTGAAAACTTCGAGAGGAGTTAGAGGGGTACGATCTGCTCTGGCGCAAACTGGTCTATACGTCTTCTAGGCACCTCAACATGTTGCTTGAAGACTCCCGTCGTGACCTCGTCGATGAGATCGTCAGTGATTCGCAGTGATTCGTTGAGCTGACGGAGTTGCTACCTTTTGTGAGCGTTCATAATATTGTTGCAAGATCTGACCAAAAATCACTGAGGAAGCCAACACGATTCCTCATCGCCATCAAGGAGGATCAGCGCTTGATTCAGATAGACCGCTAGGGTGTCCTCCATGAAGTTCATTCGTTTGATAAGACCAGTTTCACTTTCAGCTACCTTTCGAACTAAGTTTTCAGCTTCCTGATAGAATCTGGACCGATCGGTAAATGAGCCAGCCCAGCAAAGGAAACTGAGAATGGCCTCTTTCAGGGCCTCGCAGTGGCTCGATGTAAGATGTTTCTCAACAAGAAAATGTAGCTGTGACTAGAAAGAATCTTGATCAAAAAGGGGTTCGTCTGTAAGGCTGAAACTATGATGGGCGAATCTTTCCTTGAACGATCCAAGACGACGTGCTTCGATTTGCTAAGCTACCGCCTCGGGACCTTCGGAGTACTCAGTTGGGAATGTTTGCCTCTTTGTGAGATCAGGTTGAGAGATACTTCCAGCATCATCGCTTAGATTCAATTCAAAACTGGTGTTGCTTCGAGGAAGCTCTTTGTCCTCTTTCTATACACTCCGCAGCGAAAGCGAACGTGGGATGTCTTATCCACTGGCTGGTGATTCCTGAATATGCAGCCTGTCCACCAACTCGGCTATGCTGCCTTGAGCCTCCACCAGTAGGCTTGATAAACGATCGATCTATTGATGCTTTCGCAAATCTGCAGCTTCGAGCTCACTGAACTGTTTTCTCAGCTGACTGAGTTCGCAGCAGCATTACTCAAGAAAATTCTCAAGGTTGGCTTTCTATTCACTGAGATTCCTGCCAGCAATCCCCAGTTGGTTGATTTCTCTGCTTAAGACACCATTTAGGGAGTACAACTTCACCAACTCTTGTTCGTATAACTCCAACTTTTGATAGAGCTGCGAGTTTGGTAACGAGCCATCGTTCTGTGTTGAGCATCTCAACAGTCGATTCAACTCCTGCCTGTACAGGTCTCGTTCGTATTCCACTTGAAACAATCCAGCACGAAACATCCTCAGTTGCTCATTTTCTCGAAGAAGCGACTCAAGTCCGCTGCTCAATTCACACTCCTTGCTCTTGAGGGTTGAAGCTTGCTGCTTCTTTGTGTTGGTCTGTTCGGCCAGTAGTAGCTGCTCCGAGAGGCGTCCACATTCGAAAAGCAGGCTGTCAATTGCTTTGTCCTTCTCACAATTCAGCTTCTGAAGCCACTCGTTCTATTCTCTGAGCGCCTGCTCACTGTTGCTTTCTTCGAAGATCGATTCCCCTGTCAGATTTGCATTGCTTTCACTCCGAACATTGCTATCGTCGCAGGCTAATTTGACCGATTAGATTTCGCTTCCGAAGTGTACTGTTGATACTCCGATCTCAACCTTCTCCAAGGTATCTGTCTGTTTTATCAGGTGAACATTGCTTTCCTTTATCGACTGAAAAGCAGTATTTCTTGAGATACTCTCCTTCTCCTTTATTTTGCTTTTACACCTTTATAGAAATTTGGCAGGTTGAAGGTTTACGCATTGTATTTCCAAATCGCTGGTTGATGCTCGGGTCAGTTTCGATCCTGTCTCAGTGACTTCGCTGCTAGAGCAAGCAAATATTAACTTTTGTTCAAGCATCGTGGACAACTAGACTAATCCCTCAACATGGTGAGTTCGATCCTAGATGACCTTATTGAGCCATTCCTCTGTTTTCCTCCACTTTTCCCTTTAGCTAGCCAGGGTTAGCTCCACAGTTTAACTATACTTGCTTCTTTCATGAAGCCGCCTTATGATCTCATTCATTTGTGCTCTCAGTTCGAACTGAAGTTGCTCGGCTCGACAGGTGCTAAACTAGCCTTGCTTCGAAATACGTACTTTTTCGGGAGTATGCGTATCGTTTGAAGGAACAGTCAACACGTCGCTCGCAAGGACGGATGTCTTTCTCAGCGTCTTGGCATAGGCAATTGGACCCTATTCGCCACGCCTGAGGAAATCGAAGCTAGAGTTTTGAATCATTTCCGAGGAAATGCCGAATGTCTTCATTGCCGGTCTTGATAGTTGCCGAACACCCTCATCCGAGAGGAGGCTATGCTCTTCTGAACAGCTATAGATGCTTGAGTGCTTCATGTCTCCCTTTCTGGGCCTGTCACGCTGAGTTGGTAGATGATATGAGCTGGACAGCATAATTCCGATTTAATTTTGCCGCATATCGAAACAATCATAGGTCTTTCATGGACCCAAACCAATGGTCATAGCTCAGCTGAAACCGTCTGCACGACTGGCATGATATATTCGAAATGATGTGGGACATACTGTCAGCTGCACCGAGTAAAAATGATCAGGATTCCTTCCTTCGGTTAATTTAGATACGGCCAATGCTTACCCCTCGAATTAATTATCCTTCGGTCAAGAGAACTTGCTCAGAATGCTCAATAGCCTCCTGCTGTACGCTTTCTTTCTGATACACCTGCAGCCAATCATCAACCTCAGGCTGTGCCTCAGGAGCACGATTCAGCTCTACTGTCACTTCGTGCAGAACAACATTCTCGGCCCCGTTTATAGCTTCTTTCAGGCTTGACAGTAGGTCAGGATCAATCGTTAGCCTTAGTCTTTTCTCGCCTGCTCTATCTGGGGTTGACTGAGGAAGATCGTTCTCCTCCAGCTCACCTCCTGATTTTTATTGTTATACCTCCTCCAGATTGACAGCCTGTACTTTATCAACGATTTATGGCGACCTTTTCTGAGATTAGAAGCTATTGAGGAGGTGCCTTAGTTCTGGTTGAGTCCTATCTGTCAAGTAGAGCAGATCAGCCCGAAGACGCGAATCGAATATGTTATCGGCATTTCTTCTGAGTGTTGTTAAATGCTTCAACCTATCATAGCGAACAAACGGTACATCAGCAGCGAGGGTGAGAAGTGTTGCCGATACAGTTTATAAAGCAACTCAAGGTGGCTCGGTTCAGAGTTTCCTGCAATCAGTCCATCCGCAAGCTGGCAGTAGGTTTGAATGTCCAACCGAACATCATACAGGTGGCTCTGAATTGGCTTCAGTTGTACCTGCAGCAGCAGCCGGAGAGCTCGTTGATGGTCGCCACTTTGTAGGGCGCTTTGGATAGAGTGAGAATATTCGTAGTCTTTCAGCTTGGTGCCTTCTTCGATGAGTTTTTTTTGAGTGCTGCACATTCCGGCGAGCACTGGGGTGGGTTGTACAGCTCGTCGTCCCTTGGTGAGTAGTGATGCTGCACACCTGATGAACATCCACTTCGGCAGAATAAATTATAATCCTCCCTCAGCGTGCACCGATGTTATACTTCCCAGCTTATTGTTCCTATTTCGCGGGATAATACGTAATCCACCTGCTTACCAAAAGTCCCTTGCTCTTGCAAATTATTGAATAATATTGGCGGGAATCAATGCTCCCGATCGATAGGAAGGATGTCCTTGCAAAGCTGCACTTTGCCGGACATCATGTGTCCCAAGAGTCACTAGGAGCTATATGGACAGCAATCTCAACGATAGAAGACTCCGCGCAACTTCAGACCCTCAACCGTATCATCTACAAGCTTGATGAGCTCACGATCATGTAAGGAAAGCGCGTCGACGATGTGTTGGTCAAGGAGTGTTTGATTAGCTTGACATACAAGACCGGGAAGCTCAGCTACATCGACATCACCAATGAAAAGTTCAAGAAGAGCATCCTTTCAATCAGTCCCTACGAATACTGCACAAACAACAGTACATTCTTCTCGACTCAGTGTATTGCCGGAGACCATCGCCACATCTGTTTCGGTTTCGACCAGAAGCAAAGACAAAGAGCTATTTGAGTCGATTCGACAGACTGCGTTCCTCTTCGAAGGAGCTCTTAGAAGGAGCATAGAAATTCATCGGAGTGCTGTATGACAATCGAGACCTCAAGACCATGGAAAGAACTCTTTACCTCGAGAACGAAAGTAATGTGATGAATATTGACATCACCTAGGCTGAAGTGAACTGCTTTCTCATCAGTGGGTGCACCTATATTGCTAAGGGTCCCATCACAGGGAGAAGCCTCATTATATCTGTCAAGGATATTCTCTTGCCTTTACCAGTCAAGACCAAAGATCAACTTCCGAAGCTCAAATTCGATTAGGCCTGTAAACAACTCGCATCGATGGAAACTGAGGAAAGCCTCTACTATATCAACGATTCTCTCTCAAAGAAAAACTTGAAGACGTTCGGCATAGATCTCGATGATTCTGATGCACAGTCTCCCGTGCTCATCTTCGGCAACGTGACCCTGAACTCAACCGCCGTCAAGAATATCCAGGACATTCTCAAACACATTCCCAAAATCCTTTGTCTGGTATTGCTGCTCAGCGAGGAAAAACACAGTCACTTCGATTTAGGAATCTTCGATTGTAGGGTGTACATTATTCCCCACCTCTATTCTTCTGGTCCTCTCAGGGTGCCAAAGATACCAATCGCCAAATAGCCATTTAAGAACTGCGATATCCTGACCAACCCGGCTCGGTTGTCGATTCAGTCAAAGAACGTGTGTTTTACGAACTACCCCATCATAGAGCCACTCAATAAGCTCAATCTCACTCATAGACACCCTTTCACTGATGAGACTATGCTCAAAGTCATAGGCAACTTTATGTTTGGGCAGTCCAACCTCGCAATTGGCCACGAATACTTCTGGGAACAGTCAGCCTACCTGGATGTGTATGCCGATAACATTGTGTTCATCACTGATAAGCTATGTCGGCAGGGAAGGGAGGTCCTCAATAAAGAAGGAGGCACGATCGCAAGCGTCGGACATTTTGCTCGCGACGGGGAATTCATTGTTTACTATCCCAACGGCAAGGATCCCGTTCAACTTTCGGCATACCAGCCCAACAACTGATACAGTTATCTTGAGTAGTTCGTCCGCCTTGTAAAGCACTTCAGCTTCGTGAATAAGTTTAATAGTTATTTGGTTGAAGCTATCAGTCGCATGAGCCATCTCCAACGAATGGAAGAAATTCGCAGACGTATTCAATCCAAGAAGAAGCAGGACGAAGACCAAGTTGAACCAAATTCATCGGCGCTCATTACTCCATCCAAAATTGATGTGGTTGAACCAAAGCAGGCCGAACAGGCCGTCGAAGCTGAACAGCCGACAGTGGACGTCAACTAGGAAGTGTTCCAGAATACCAGATCACACAAAAAAGGTCAGCTCGAACCTTTTGATGACAGTTTGCTCAGGAAGCACCATCGGACTTCGGGCGATCTGAGCAGCGAGCAAAAGCACAGCAGTTATCTGAACGAAAGACCCGATGAAGAAGAAGCCAGTGCGCCAGCATCACAATCAAGCAGCAGCAACCCTAGGAGAATGAAAGGTAGAGACGCGAAACCGACACTTCAACACCAGCGTATCTCAACGCGCAGCCGCTCATCCCAGCAGGGAGAGAAGGAGCCAGAAATTAAACCCTCAGAAAAGGTCGGGAATGAAGAGCCAGCATTTGAGTAGAATGGCAAGAGAACCCCCGGTCAAGACGAAGGTGCAGAAAAATGGAGATGGTTGAAGAAACACGCAAAGGAAATCGAACTTCCTCCAACTGCAACTACTGAAAAGCCAAGCGGAAAGACGAATGCCGAAGCTGAAGTGATACGAGGCACCAGCCCCCTAGTATCAGGATTTGGCGCCGTTGAAGAATTGAGTGTAAGAGTGACCCAACCCGTAGAAGGGTAGAAGCCCAAGGACCAGTCGGCTAGCGATCAGGATGGTACGAAGGAGTATGTACGGGAACAAAATAACTTTGGGAACGTTGAACCTGAATACGAGCCCTGTCCAACTCCTGCTAACTCTGAATAGGAAGTCCAACCGCAGTACCAAGCATAGGATGCAAACAATCTATTGTAGAAGCCCGCCCCTGAACTAGCCTCAGAACCAGCTCGTTCCTCAGTGGAGGACGAAGAGTAAATTCAACCTGACCCAGTGGAGCTAGTCGTGCCAGTGCGGAAGATAGAGCGGACCTTCGTGAAGAACATTGTCAAAGAGCAAGAACAATTCCGCCGTGCAATGTTGAACCTTCGAAGAGCTTTGGCTGCAGCTGAGAAACGATTCCCTGACATTGCAGCATCCTACCAGCCAACTCGATTGTAGGCCATGGAGCTGATAGAAGGGCTACGACCTCTCACCAATAAAACCTTCACTCACAGCTGATAAATTCAGTGATAGTCTTACACCTTAAAACAGAAAAGCCAGTCACTAACGCTTCTTGAGACACTCCACCTGGAACTCGAGTTTACGAATAATTTCGTGGTAGTACTCACGCTCTTGAACCCACATATGCTTATGCAACTCCCAGTCGCTGTCGTCCTGCTGCATCGAGCGCTGTAGCTTGGCAAGTTACTCCCTAACCAACTAGTACTTCTCCTCGAACTCTGCAATTTCTTGATGGTTGCCTGAAAGCCTATCCATAGCCTCACGCATATTTGTATTTTCCACCAGCAGGATATCCACTCGCTTCCGCAGCTTTTACGCAATCTCCTGGTAGAGGTTACGTTCTTGTGCTGCCTGCTCAGAATACTTGTTCTATTCGTCGACTCTGAACTTCGCCTTCTACAGAGTTCGCTTCAAATCATCGCGTTGTTGCGTTACTCGTTATTTCTGCTGTCGAAGCGATTCACAAAGTGTGTTTAGCTCTGATAACTGTCCGCGAACACCTGCAAGAGTGCATCTTAACTCCTTATTTTCTGCGCGCAACCGTTGGTTTTCATCGCGTAGCGCATAATCGATGTCGTTAGGAATGTTCAAGAGGGTGTGCTGCGATACAGTATAGGCTGTCGACTGCTTGCGAAGTGGGAGTTCTTCAGTCGTCCAAAGATCCGATGGACGATTGAAGAATTTAGGTTATGGGGTGTTCCATCGTTAACGTAGGGTTTTTAGCTGGTGGAGATCCTCCACTGTCGCAACCTTATGCAGAACCGGTTGGACCTCTTCAGTGAGGCTAGTGGGTCGACTGAAACTTAGCGGGTTGGGTTGGGTTGAAGGGGGTTGACTGTCACTGCTTCTACGATAGTGCCCCTGGGCAGACCGGTGCGTTTCTTGATAGGTTCGACTATAACTCCGGTCGATTGATTCGAGGTGGAGGGGAGGTTCTGGTTGCTGGTCCATTAGTCTGTTGTTTTGGGAGACGATAATTATTAATATGGAGAATGGAAATCGTGCATGGCTTAGAATATTGAGCATCGGAATGCTACGAACATGTGTATTCCGCACCTGCTGCTCACATAAGCTGGGAGATGCCCACCAGCAAAGCTCTAATTCATAAGGTCTAGCTCTATTAATCAGTCATCTGACTTGGCGTACTTGTCGATGTTGCTCAGCGAGGGGACGTACTCACCAGTCAGCAACCGAAGGGTGTAGCTACTGTCGGGCAGGGTGAAGTCCTGCAGCAGGCTGAGGTTTCGAATGGGTTCACCCTCCTACTCAGGTTTTTCCTACTCAGGTTAATCACTTTCTTCTTGCTTCTGAACCTTTTCCTTGAGCTGGACCTTTTGAGCAACAGCATCGAAATCTCCCACCAGTGTAATAACCGTGTCAAGCCTATAGTTGATGCCTTTTTTTTGTTACTCCTGATGCCTGGCTTTCCTTGCCTCGCGGAGCTTGAAAAAGTGTTTGAAAAGTTGTTGAGTTGAAAACATCGAACGTGCATCGACTGGAAGCTGATCAATAAGGAACACATGCTTGCTGCTATCAACATACTCGAGTAGTTGACTCACGGTCTGCTGGCCAACATCGAGAACAACGGCTGATTTATCGGCCTCTCCAAGCTTTTCTTGTGTCAGTGAAATGTTGTGAGAGTTACTAGTGATTGCCTACCAGTTTCCTTCTGGTGCTCCCGCGAGGATATCCTTTGGATAGATAAACTGAGCCCGGTGTGGCTCGGGAGATTTCTTATGTTTAGGAATATTCGGCTCCCATTCCATGACTATTCGCTTCAGAACAGTCGTAATCGCACGGTGTTAGGGTGTACTTACCTTGAGGTTAAGCGCTTGTGGTTGTGAGCTTTGAACCAAAGCAAATTTTACTCCGATTTCTCCAACCAAGAATACTCTCTTGGCATACCAAATTGAAGCTTCAAGCATACAAAGTTTCTCAGGGGTCAACCTTCCCGCGACAATCATGTCGCTGTTCTCGGCCTTCAGAGCAACCCCGATTTGCCTCCACCAAGATAGCCCAAGTACGTTTTCTTTATGAAGGTAGAGAGAAAGTCCACTTTACTTTTAAACTTTATTGTCGTTAACAAACACGTCGACAGTGTGCTCGAACAGATGGACGCCATAATTGACCTCTTCCATCAATGGTCTCACCACCTTCCCATCTGTCTCTGTTGAAAGTGCCTCGCTGGGTAAGAAGTTGATGTTTTCCAGCATGAGAATGGAACCTTCAGGATAGAAGTCATTTTAGATGCGATCGCCCAGTTCAGCAAGTTAGTTGTGTTGGATAAACACCATAGTAGGATCAGTTAGCTGCCGAACATAGTCCCAGAAAAACTCAAGCCGGAAGTTAGGGAGCTCAATGCCACGCTTGGGACCATAGCTACAGGCAACGATCAAAATCTTCAAAGAGCGCTCCTGGAGGCTCTTGATTGCCTCGATAATATCCTTGCAACTCTGCTCCTCTAGGACCGACATCATATCGAATTCAGGAGCAACCAATTCCTATTCCTTCTTCTTGGCTGTCTTTTTCGATTTTTTCTTATCCTTTCCTTCCTGCTCTTTTCGTTATTATTCCAACTTCTTCTCATACTCCTTCCTCTTCACTAAGAATTCATGCAATTCGGGAAGCCGTGATTCACCGCCAGGACGAAGCTTTAGCTAGACCTTAAGCAGCACTTTCCTTCCTTCGACTTCGGCTTATTTAACTGTCTTCAAACGTTCCAGCCAGCGAAAGTAGTTCCTAGATAATGGTGGCTTCTGGGCCAAGGTATCTGTACGAGTGTAGTCAGCGGCATGGTCCAGCTATTCAAAGTAGTTCAAGAGTGCTTCTTTTGACTTTGTTTCCACTTTACTACGATAGTCACCTACCAAAGCCTTTTCCTACTCCTCTCCCCATTTCTTCTTCTTCGCTTTCTTTAGCCATTCGGCTTTTATCTTTGCAATTTATTCGTCTCGCGCTTTCTTCTCTGCTTCGTTCGGAGGATCTATGGGTTCACGCCATGGAATTTCCCACATGTCCAGCTATCTTCGAACGGTATCATTGATGTCACCAGCGATGTTCAGCACAAGCTTACAGAGCAAGTCCCTCACTGACCCGAATAGGGGCGATTGGTCAGGTCTCTTTCTTCTTGACCAGTGAAGATAATTATCCAACCGTTCGTTGAAGCATATTCTATCCACTTCGTCGGGAAGCCCACCAATAAGATGTTTGAGTTCGTTGATACTTCCGCTCCAATAGCGTTCGTCTGCAGGAATGTTGAGCTTATCAGCAGTTTCACTATAAAGTCCTTTCCACCAGGAAAACACTAAATCGTTGTGGTATACTCCATAATTCTCGTTGAGCCTTTCAAACTGCTTGGCTGCAGTCTTTGCGTCATTCATATCAGGTCGAGGTTATTCTGGACTCTTCACGGAATCGATCAGGTCAGACAGGATCTCTCGGACGCTTTTCTCCAGGAATTCCCTTGTGAGGTTGGTTGAATGATCTTTTCGAGCAGCTTCGAATTCATCAATAATGATTGCCTTTCCCTCTAGTTTAAGGGTTGGAAGGGGGATTGTTGGAGCGGGTTGGCACTTGAACTCGTACTCCTCGATAAAGATACCTGGGAGGTGAGACAGGAAGCTGAACACAAAATTAATGCTTTCTCCTGGCCTGATAACATTCTTGTCGTGATGGCAAAAGAACTTCGGTGCTTCGTCGTAGATTGCGTTGGAGTTTATTCGAGATCGTGGTAGCTTCACCCATTCGTAGTAGATGGCTGAGCTGCCAACGTTGCTGATGTCCACTTGTTTAAGATCCACTCGACCCACTAACTTTTCAAAATGAATGTATGAACGGTTCATGATGAGCTTGGGTCCCAGGGAAAGACTGTTCGGAGACTCCTGCTGATCTTCAATACGCTGGCTCAGGTTATCTTGCTCAGGTTGAGGCTTGGCAGTTAGGCTACTCATATGGCTTTTGTTTTCAACTGCAGCGTACTGTTTGATGGGAGCTGATACCGCGGTAGCCTGCTAACCTGCTGCAGAACTGCCAGCATCGAGCTTCTTCCTCAGCTGAAAGACCCTCTTAGACATCTCGTCCAGGAAGTTATATTATTTCTATTGATATCTCTCACTTCACATCCTTCGGAGCTCAATCAGTGCTCCACTTACTTTACACTGACCGAACTATAATCTTGATCTAACGATTTTCCGATTATGCATTTAAATAAGTGGTTCATATGCGCAAAGCCAAAAAAGAGGGCAATCAACCTTCGAAGAACAATACAATCAACGTACCAGTGCGTCCAGGCAACTCACCAAAGAAGTATGAACACGAGGAGTATCTTGGGGGCTTTCGGAGAGGTTGCTGCGAGGGACCATTGTTCAGCAAGAAGCTGAAATCAGGCAAATCTCTCGGAGACCTCAAGGAGAAGTTCTTGAATGCGGTGCACTACGAGCCTGATATCGAGAGTATTCGGCAGAAGTCAATTCGTGAAACACGCCTTCGCAAAGAGATCCTATCACACTCGAGAAGAAAGGACAAGTAAATGCAGCAATTGAAGAACCACGTGGAGAAGTGCGATGTCGACAATGCATTCCTGAGGAATAAACTGAGGGATATAAAGGAAGAGAGAGATCGGTATCTGAAGAAGGCAGAAAGGCTTTTCTACGATTTGAAGTAAACCCGCCACGAGTTAGAAGCACAAACGCAGAAGCAAGAGGAATTGTAAACTTTGCTTAATGGGCAACGCAATATGTCTCATACCGAGAATCTATGGCAGGCAGATAAGGGTAGCAGAAAAAACAAATAACCTCAGGGAGATGAGAACAGGAAAGGGAAACAGGCGAAAGAAGTAACCAGGTTGAAAGAAGAACTCTCGAAGAACTATAATGAAATAATCCGTGTCTAACTTGCTCTGAAATCTCTCAACAAAGAGGCAGAAGAACTGAAAGAGGACAATAAACTGAAGGCTGATACAATCGAACAACTAAATAGACGGGCCGAAGAGGTCTACGGAGAGCTCGACAAAATAAAAGAGGATAAGGAAATCGAGATTCGTAAAACCAAGCTGTTTGAGAGGCAGAAGGAAGAACTTGCAAACAAACTGCGACAGTCTGAAGAGCAACTGAGCATCTATAGAAAGGATACAGAGTCGTTAAGGGAGAAAAGGGAATTCATAGAGCGAGAGAACTCGGAGTTGAAAAAAGAGATGCAGCGACTCAGTCAATCGACCAAGAAAACGGAGTAGCTACAGTTGATTGTTCAGGAGCGAGATCGTGAATTCGCCAATTTAAAAAAAGCCTTGAAAACAGCGTAGGAAAAGCTTGACCATCTTCGCATGGAGAAGGAGACAGAGAAACGAGGGTTCAAAGAAACAATAAAAGAACTTTAGAAGAAGATAAAACCTCCACAAGAAAGCTTGGAAAACGAGTTCGGCGAAATGAAACAAATCATTCAACGAGAGCGAGAAAAATCGAAAGAGGAAAAGTAAACCATGAAGAAGTAGCTGGAGAGAATAAGCAAGTAATTTGAAGATAAGGAGAAGAAGTTGAAAGATGCAGTCGACAAGGCCAAGAGAGAAAAGAAAGAGAATGAAGAGACCTCCAAGAAAATGTCCGATGCAAGCATGAGGAAGTATGAAATGATGTAAGCGAAATACATGCAAAAAACTAAATAGGACAACGAGTTGATTGAGCAGATGGAGATCCAAATGCACGAACTGGCAAAGAGATAAAAGAAATTTTAGGCACTTGCAAAAGGTCTCGAAGAGAAGAACAAGAAGCAGACTGAGGAGTATTCCAAAGAGAAAAAAAGACTCGAGGAGCGAGTGAAGGTGGTGCAGGATGAATTAGTAGACGTCAAGGAAAAACAGATGGAATAGTTTGAAGACAACAATAAAAATCAAAGGGAGCAATCTTAATTAAGTGATAAAGTACAAAGGCTGCTGGAAGAAGTTAACTCGCTCACAATCGAATTGAAGAAGTAAAAGGAGGCAAAGAACGATTTCGTAAAGAGGTGCGAAATGGAACAAAATATAATGCAAAGAATGGAAAATGAAATAAATGTAGCTCGGCAGAAGATCGAGTCAGAAATATTAAAAGGTAACTCGCTGGGGAAAGATTTGGCAGAGAAATAGACAGCAATTGCTTCTCTTGAGCATCACTACAAGACC
>ERZ724508.219-NODE-219-length-41396-cov-5.033478_pt1 | contig 41396 bp, 29 predicted proteins | sample MGYA00376041_ERZ724508 | MGnify/ENA primary metagenome ERZ724508 (study PRJEB28724, sample SAMN07190887) | wastewater metagenome | isolation source: effluent of sewage treatment plant in Hong Hong | place: USA: Christiansburg, Virginia | collected 2016-03-01 ...
AGTATTAGATTCTCTAAACCATTTTTGAAACAATCTCTTTCTGCTATCTTCTTTCCTATCATCAGAATCACAAGTAAAACAAATTATAGCATTAGGATTTTTCTTTAAAAGCCGTGTAATAGCAATAGTAATTGTTTTAGCTATTCTTGGATCAGTTTTAGATTTTTTTGTCTTTTCAGGAAAAAAGAAAAACTCATATACATTGCTTGTAAGTTCCGGATTTAGATGATAGTATAAATCGGTGATATCTAAAAATTGAAAAAAATATTTTTGCTTTGATGATGTATAAAAAACGTAAGAATTAACACCATCAAATTTGTAGCTATAAGGGCGAAGCAAATTTGATTCCTTTCATTTTAGATTCATCAATAGGTTTTCCAGACTGCATCTGTTTTTTGATATAGGCTTTAACCTCAACTATATCTTTTACAGATTTGATTTCGAATTTAGTGGCTGTCTTTTTCATATTATACAAGTTAATATAAGCTGATTATTATTTAAAGAATTTATATAATACCAACATTTACTTATACTTTAATTATCAGATATTTATACGCAAATATAATACATTTATTGCATATATATTACACTTATATTGCATATATATTACACATTTATTGCATAAAAGTAACAAAATTATGTTAAAACATATACAAATGTCATCATAATTCATATTTAATACTCTAAATACCTTTTCATTACCCATTTTCTACCAATAAAATTCAAGTAACTGAAAAACAATATATTATAATCAAATATCGAGTCCCGTCAATTCCGCAAAAAGCCTTAGAGAAATCTAAGGCTTTTTCGTTTTATAGGGATTTTACTGCGTTTTCGAAGTTTATAACTTAACTTTTAAGCTCTAAAAAATACTTTTTCATCTCCAAATAATTTGAATACGTTCCAGATGAAATCACAAGTTTTGCATCACCTTTAAATCTAATAATGATATTTTCATAGAATGTATCCATATAACCTACCGCTTTAATATAAGACGTTGCAACACCTTTCTTTATGGATATTTTTTCTACATCCATAATTTTATAAATGATATCTTTCTTCCAGAATTGTTTCACTACAACTAAATCTTTTGTAATAATGATGTTTTTAAATGTAGAATATACAAGTAATAAACCTGGTAATATAACAATAGCAATGAAAGTCAAAATAGTATTGTCAGAGAATTGTTCATAATCAAAATAAATGGCTGTCATTTTAAAAAGGAGCCACAAAATAATAAATACAATAATTATATTAATTATTGTATCAAAAATTGAAAAAGAACGAATTTCAATCATATTTTAACTCTTAAAAAACTCATACATAGACTGATGTTTTCATTGAAAATAATGAATATTATTGAAATGTTCCATTCATCATTACCATTCCCCAAACAGCCTTAGAGAAATCTAAGGCTTTTTCGTTTTATAGAGATTTTGAAAATAAACATCTATTTTTTCGAATTTAATATCCTCGCACAATACCATAAAAAAATCCCAGCCTTCTCAGGCCAGGATCATTCATAATTTATAATTCATAATTCATAATTCATAAACTAGCTATCTCTTCTCTTACTCTTCTTGCCAGCCATTTTACGCTTATCCTTATAATTGTAATTGTAATCCTTTAGATTGCTTTCTTTTTTAGCATGAAACGCCGCACCTGGAACGTATTCTTCGTCTGTATTGACACGTTTTTTATGTTTAGACGCAGCTGCTTCATCTGTTTCGCCATTTCTATTCCCTTCGATAATTAAATCAGCAGGAAGCTCTATGATTTCCATGTTATGCCCCACACCCAACTCTACTTTACGCACCATATTTAATTCAATATCTGTTGCGTACGTGATTGCAATGGTATTTGGCAATTCATCTACCTGCTTGCGCTCCACACGATTGATAAACTGATTGTAATCTAAAGGCAAATCAAAATGTATAATGAATGGAATATCATCTAAATTTACCGTTACTTCCTCTTCGTTAGAAAGCAACAATACACGCACTTCTTCATCTTGTTTGAATGCTTCAAATGAAGTAAATCCTTTTTGATTAAAAGGCGGATTAAAAAGTGCAACTGCTTTCTCAATACGCTTTTCAAGGCTTTTCATTAACTTTTCAGAAGTCACTTTTGTATTTGAAAATACAACAACCTTTGTATACGTATCGTAATCACGCAACATCAAATTGATTAAATTCAACTTCGTTTTGTAATTGGGCAATTTATATAAATGAAGCGGAACGGTATCAATTACATCAAACGAATCTAAGTCTACTTCAATCGTAGTAGAATAATTCATAAAAAAATCAGCAAGCTTTTGCAATTTATCATGCATTATTTCTGTAAAAATAACATGCTGACATTTTGGTAAACTTTCTGTAATATTTTTAACAACGGTATGGAATCCTTGTTTTACAATCAAATCTGCATCATCTAATATGAATGCTTTCACCTGTGTTAAATTGATTGCAGACTTTATATACATTGCTTCAATTCTATCTGGCGTACCTATTACAACATCGATTCCTTCTTCTAGGAGTTCGCGTTGACCTTCCATGCCCATGCCTGCGTAAACGCCCAGTACACGAATATCTAGACTTCTACCCAATAATCTAAATTGCTCTTCAAGGTCTTCTCCATTTTCTCTGGTAGGAACCATAATGATTACACGAGGAGCAAGTTCGAATGCGTATTTTAATTTACCCAATACACCCAATACAAGAGCAGTAGTTTTACCACATCCTTCGGGGCCTATAACTACTAAATCTTGTCCGCCGATGATACGCGATAATGTTTTTTCTTGAACTTCTCTAGGACTTGTAAATCCCAGATCAGCCATAGCAGTATTTAATTGCTTATTTAATTTTAATCCTTCTAAAGACACAGTATTGAATTGTTTAATCCGAATAAATTATTCGATTCCCTCTAAACCAGACGATTAAAAACCACATGGAATTGAATATCAAAAATACAAAATAAATAGCGGATTTAATGATAAGACGTAATATCTATGTAATTACAGGCTAATAGTAGAGATGTTTTAGTGCTGAAACATGGAATTACACGAACTAATTCAATGAAAAAAAATGAAACTAGGTAGATTTAACTAATAAAATCACTGTTTTTTTCCTCTTTTAATTCCATAATCAAAAGGCAATGAAAGCCAAGAAGATATTTATAGACCTACTCAACTTTCGTTGTCATTCATTTTTATTGGATGATTAAAAAAATACCGTTTAATCAAACTTTCTAAAGAATAGAGAATCAAGAAATACTCTTATATAACCAATCACCTATAAATAGCGACTATTTTCTATAATTACATCTATACATGTTGCAAGAATTTTCGTACCTTAAACACGTATCATAAATTAATTCTGACGTAAATTAACCCACGTATGAAATTACATGTTTTCTTTTTAATGGTTGTAGGATTCGTTTCTCAGCACCTATCTGCTCAAGTTGTCTTTTTGAAAAACCCCATAAATACGTCTATGTCGGACGATTTTAACCCAAGCGTTAGCGGAGATGGAAAAACATTGTTGTACGAAATGGTTTATTGGAATACGAATAAAGCAGATGTTATGATTTCATACCAGGTAAATAATTCTTGGTCGGTTCCTGTTATTGTGCCCGGTGTCAATACACAAAGTGAAGCGCTCACAAATGGTGGATATTTCATCAATCATGCAGGTGATATTATTTTATTTCATTCCAATCGTTTTAGAGGTATCGGTGGAACAGATATTTATTATTCAGAAAAAAATGCTGCTGGAGGCTGGTCAGCGCCAGTGAATTTTGGAAAACCAATCAACTCTACCGGAAATGAATTGGATCCTTCCCTTTCACCTGATGGAAAATACATGTACTATACGGTACTGAGTGACAAAAAAACACCATCAGGCAAACCGTGTGGTAAAATAATGGTTACCGAACGCATAAGCTCTACTTCTTGGAAAGAGCCTGTTGAATTACCATCAACAATAAACACAGGTTGTGAATGTGGCGGCAAAATTCTATCCGATAATAAAACATTTTTATTCTCTTCCATGCGCGCGGGTGGTAAAGGTGGTTATGACTTCTACAAAAGTATTCGTTCAGAAAACGGAAGTTTTAGCACGCCTGTAAATTTTGCATTTGTAAATACAGCAAACGATGACAAATACATATCCATTGCTGCAGGTGGATCGATGTTGTATTCTGATGCTCCCGGAAAAGGAAAAGACGAACGCGATATCATTATTGCAAAAGTTCCAGAAGATATGCAGCCAGAAATGGTGAAATTATATCAAGGAAAAGTATTAAATGCAACAACAAAGAAACCAGTAGCGTCTCAAATAACAGTTACGCATGTCAATTCAGGTTTCACTACCGTTTACAGAACAACTGCAGATGGCAGCTACTCCGTTCCCGTACTGGCATCCGGCGATTATGATGTGAGCATCTTCCCTGCTGCCCCAGGCTTTGAATACAAATCGTTTTATAATCCGACAACTACAACTATAAAATACGAGCTGAAAGATATCAATTACGAATTAAAGCCCTTAGCAAAAGGAAGTAAAATTGAATTAACGACAATTACATTTAATGATAGTTTGGAATTAGATAAAAAATCAGAACTCGAATTAAATCGTGTTAAATTATTACTTAAAGTAAATCCATTATTGAATATCCAATTGCTTGCCTACACGGATAAAGTAGACATAGATACTATTCGTCATCATTCAAGAGACAAAGAAATACTCAACCTTGAAGATTCAACAATGACGTATAGCAATGATTACACTCAAGACCAAGCAAAGATACTTAATGATTATTTGGTAAAAGCGGGCATCCCAGCAAGCCGCATGTCATACAAAGGAATGGGCGTGAATGTTGCGGAAGCTAGGAAGAAGTATGAAGTGGTGGTGAAATAAGGAAAGTAAGGAGTACAAAATCGGTGTTAGTTATGATCATTTTATCAAAAAACAATTACATAAACCGAACAACAAACACGACGGTTTGAGTAGCATAATAATAAGAATACCTATCGCAAACATGGATATGGATTGGTGTTTAGGTAGATACGATAACTAACCAAATAAAAAAATGAATACTAATCCAATATTTATTAAAACAATTATTAACGTTGGTAAAAAACTCTTTAATTTATGAGTATGTAAATAAGCTACATAATCATTATTCACACAAGTAATAAAATTTATAATAAATACTGTAATTGCGATATATGAATTAGAATCTTGTTTTTTTTGATGATCATAAATATTAGATGCCATGATTATTGATAAAATAATCAATGTAGAACCACCAATTCTCCTTTGATCAAAATTTTGCGAAAAAAAATCCATTCTTTATAGTTATTAAATGTCAAATTTTATAACATGCCCAACCTTCATAGATTTCTAAGTTGTTGGCCGCTGGCACAACAACGGATTGATTTGAGTTCAGGTGAGAGCGCGCTACCAATACAATTGCAACAAGCGCTTACTTAAAACCTAACACTTATACATTATTTTAAAACCGTATAAACTTCGCGCTTACTTGAATCACATCTACAAAAGAAATCGTAAGTAAAAAAATCAACAATTCTTTTTCTGAATCTTTGTAACGCATCCATAAATTATTGTTATACATCAATGTTGCAATAATAAAACATACAGCAAAAGGATAGTATAAGGAATATTCTGTTTGTATAATATATTGACTTGCTGAAATAAGTAAGAATACCACTAATAAAAACTCCAGTATTTCGAAGGATTTAAATTCTTTGCTGTGTTTGTAAGCCAATACTCCCATTGCCAAAGCCGAAGTCACGAAGGCTAATATAAATAACATTTTAACCACTTGCTCTTCCAAATTCGGCAAAATAAGCTGTACGAGACACAACAATATAAACGTTGCGAAAGCGACAAAAACCAGGTCTTTTGTTTCCGCAGTAAGTAAATATAAGGACGCCAAGCCTCCAACAAGTATCGTTCGTATGACGAACAATACCATCATCGGCATTTCAACAATCAAAGGTAAAACTGCAACGATTAAAATTCCGGCAATTAAAAAATATGAAATTTTTTCTTTTAAGTCTTCAGCAATTTTTAACATAGTATTATTTCAATAATTTTTCTAATGTATTTTCTAAAGCTGGGCCACGCAAATCTCTCGCAATGACAACACCATTGGGATCTAATAAAAACGTTGCAGGAATCCCTTCTACTTGATACAAACGTACCACAGAAGATTCCCACGCTTTCATATCCCCCACATGTGTCCATGTTAAGTGATCCTTCTCTATTGCCTTCAACCACTTCTCCTTACTGTCGTCTAGAGACACACTCAAAATATCAAAATTCTTTCCTTTAAAACGTTGATACGCTTTTACAACTGTTGAAGATTCTTGTCGACAGGGTCCACACCATGAAGCCCAAAAATCTAACAATACGTACTTCCCTCTAAAAGAAGACAAACTTACCATTTTACCCTTTGTGTCTGGCAACATAAATTCAGGAGCTTCTTTACCAATAGCAGCAGGATTGCCTTTTGCTTTGGCTGCCATTTGTTCTAAGTATGCTTTGTATTGCGTAACATTGCTTACCAAACTTTCTGTATATTTATAGGTTGGTTGCTTTTGTTTAATAGCAGTAGTAGCCGTTTCAATAAAAGCAAATTCGTTATCCCAATCTGCATAACTCAACATACTAAATACTATAGGCGAACCAGTATTCGCAGAAATAGACTGCTCTACAAAAACTTTCATCTCTGCTTCTGTAGCCTTAATTTCATTCATGTAATTGGTTGCTAAAATAGGATTGTTTACACCTTTTTTCAACGAATCCAACATCGAAGCTAATGCTTCATGTTTTTTATTAAAACCCAGCATCTTCTTATTGAAGTCAGCATAGGTTTCATTTTCTTTACTTCCAGAAAATACAATCGTTTCAAATGGCTGGTTCAGATCTACCGTAAAAACAATCTTATCTGCATTCAATAATAATGGAACAAAAGCATTCTCTGCAAAACGCAAACGATAAATATCTACAGCAGGTATATTGCCGCTTAATTCAAACGTACCATCCGTTAATTTCGTTGAATCGATTACAATCCATTGCTTATCGCGTATTTCTTCTAGATATACGGCATCGCCTTTAGAATTGGTAACAGTCGCTTTAATAGAATAGTCGATGGTTCCTAGTTTACTTACTTTTTCTTTTTCTTCCGTACAAGAAAAAACAGCTATCAAGGCAACTACTAAATAAACAATAGAAAATCTTTTCATATCAATTATGCGTCAAGCACTTTTTTAATTAATTCGGTTGCAACTTTTGGGTCTGCTTTCCCTTTGGTTGCTTTCATCAAGTCACCCATAAACATAGACAAAATACCTGTCTTGCCTCCTTTGTATTCGGCAACCTTCGCTGGGTACTTTGCGATAATTGCTTCAATCAACGGAATCAATTCATCGGTATTGCTTTGCTGCACCAAGTTCATTTCTTCTGCTAATTGTAAGGGCGTTTTTGATGTCCCTTTAATCAATTCTGGGAAGATCGATTGGTTGGCGATGGTATTATTTACTTTACCAGACTCAATCAAATCAACCAATTGCGCAATTTGCACTGGGGTGATTTTTAAATCAATAACATGCAAAGCCAATTCATTCAAATACGACTTTACAGCGCCTGTAACCCAGTTGGCTGCTAACTTATAGTTCTTTGTATGTTTGCACACTTCGTCAAAATACAAAGCAATTTCCTTCGTATCTGTTAATACTTGTACATCGTATTCAGACAATTTATATTCATTCGAAAACTTGGCATACAATTCTTGCGGAAGTGCAGGTAAGGTTGCTTTGATTTCTGCCAACCACGCATCACTAATAGAAACGGGTTGTAAATCGGGCTCAGGGAAATAACGGTAATCGTTTAATTCTTCTTTGGTACGCATACCATGGGTACTACCATCTTCTGCATCAAACTGACGGGATTCCGAAATAATCTCCTCTCCGTTTTCAACCATAGCAATCTGACGGAGAATTTCAAAATCAATTGCTCGCTGTACGTTACGTACCGAGTTCATGTTTTTAACTTCTACTTTTTTACCATATTCTGTTGCGCCTTTCAACATTACAGAAACGTTAGCATCGCAACGCATAGAGCCTTCTTCCATGTTACCATCACAAATTTCGAGGTAACGTACCAGCTTTCTAATTTCTGTCATTACCGCATACGCTTCTTCAGACGTACGAATATCAGGCTCCGTAACAATCTCAATCAAGGGAACACCTGCACGATTGTAATCCACCAAGGTATCAACCTCACCAGCAAGGTGCATGTTTTTACCTGCATCGTCTTCCATGTGAATACGATTTAATCGAATAGTTTGCGCTTCGGAGTTCTTTAATTTTATAATTACATTTCCACCAATACAAATAGGCGCGCTATCTTGTGTGGTTTGAAAACCTTTTGGAAGATCGGGATAAAAATAATTTTTACGATCGAAAGATGTAAAGCGATTGATTTCAGAACCACAAGCCAAACCCATCTTAATGGCGTATTCAACAACCTTCTTATTCAAACGTGGCAAGGTGCCTGGGTGACCAAGTGTAATAACACTCACGTTTGTATTGGGCATGCTACCAAATTCGGCAGAATCAGAAGCAAATATTTTACTCAGTGTAGACAACTGCGCGTGTACTTCTAAACCGATTACTGGTTGGTATTTATCTATAATTGATTGATCCATAATTCTATTCTAAATATATTAAGCACTCACTTGAATAAGGTCTTTTGCTTTCGCGATCACTTTATCCAAGCCATTTATATCTTTTCCACCTGCTGTAGCGTAGAATGGCTGTCCGCCGCCACCGCCTTGTATTTCTTTCGACAATTCACGAATCATAAGCGATGCATTCAATCCTTTGTCTGCAACAAGATTATCTGAAATCATCACAGCAACGTTTGGTTTTCCATCTACATCAACAGCTAATACCAATACTAAATTGTCTACTGTTTGTTTCAAATCAAATGCTACTTGTCGCATTGCATCAACAGATGGTAAGCTTAGTTTTGCACGAATGAAATTAATATCCCCTACGTTTTCAACCGTTTCTTTTAAGCTCTTTGCAATTGCTTTTGATTTCTCTGCTTGGTATTCATCCAATTGCTTTTGCAATGCAATACGTTCTTCCAACAAATCCTCCAACGACTTAACTATGTCCTTCGGATTTTTCATCAAGTCATTTATTTTTGATAGCGTAGATTGTTGTTCGTCTACATATACTTCCGCAGAAGTTGCTGTCAATGCCTCAATTCTTCGAACACCAGCTGCTACAGAAGCTTCACTCGTAATTTTAAAGAAACCAATTTTACCTGTAGACGAAACGTGTGTACCACCGCACAATTCTCGAGAGAATGAATCATCGAAGGTAATCATACGTACATATTCACCGTATTTTTCACCAAACAATGCCATTGCACCAAGTTTCTTTGCTTCTTCAATCGGCACATTACGTCTTTCATTCAATGAAATATTTTCACGCACCTTTTGATTTACAATCAATTCGACTTGTTTCAATTCTTCTTCTGTTACTTTAGAAAAGTGCGAGAAGTCAAATCGCAATACCGATTCATTTACCAAGGAACCTTTTTGATTTACGTGGGCACCCAATACTTGCTTCAATGCAGCATGCAATAAGTGCGTTGCCGAGTGATTGTTTTCAGTAAGGGAACGTTGCAATACATTTACTTTACATTCAACCGTTGCTTTTAAATCAGCAGGTAATTGTTCTGTAAGATGTATAATTAAGTTATTTTCTTTTACGGTATTCAGAACCTTAATTTTCTGAACTCCTTGCACCAAGGTACCTGAATCGCCAGCTTGTCCGCCGCTTTCTGCATAAAAGGGAGTCGTATCCAATACCAATTGATATTGATCTTTTCCTTTCGTTTTAACCTGACGGTATTTAATGATTCTAGAAGTAGAAATTAAATGGTCGTAACCAACAAACTCCACTTCATCGTCTTCTGTAACGATTGTCCAGTCGCTTGTTTCAACACTTGCTGCTTTTTTAGAACGTTGCTTTTGAGCAGCCATTTCAACATCAAAGCCTGATTCGTCAACTGTTAAGTTATTTTCACGCGCAATCAATTGAATCAAATCCAACGGAAAACCAAAGGTATCGTATAATTCAAATGCCGTTTTACCGTCAATGATTGATGATTTCTTCGTTTTTAATTCTTCTCTGATTTGATCTAATTTACTTAAACCAATATCCAATGTACGTAAGAAAGAAATCTCTTCTTCTTGTACAACTTTAGATACAAAATCTTGTTGCGCTTTTAATTCTGGGAATACATGCGCCAATTGATCTGCCAATACAGCAACCAATTTATATAAGAACGGTTCTTTTAAATTTAAGAAGGTATACGCATAACGCACGGCACGACGAAGGATACGACGAATTACGTATCCTGCTTTGTTGTTTGATGGAAGTTGTCCATCAGCAATGACAAATGAAATCGCACGAATGTGATCGGCCATAACACGCATTGCAATATCCGTCTTTTCATCTGCACCATATTTAATTCCAGAAGCATTGGCTACGAAATCAATCATCGGTGAAAACACATCTGTATCGTAGTTGGAACGTTTCTTTTGAATGGCCATACACAGACGTTCAAAACCCATACCTGTATCTACGTGCTTATCTGGAAGCTCTTCAAGCGAACCATCCGCTTTACGATTGAATTGAATGAATACATTGTTCCAAATTTCAACCACTTGAGGGTGATCGTTATTGACCAATGTTTTACCATCAACAGCTGCAATTTCTTCGTCTGTACGAAGATCCACGTGAATCTCAGAACACGGCCCGCATGGGCCTTGCTCGCCCATTTCCCAGAAGTTGTCTTTTTTATTTCCTAATAGAATGCGATCTTCTGCAATCCATTGTTTCCAAAAATTATATGCTTCTGAATCGCGCGCTAATTTTTCTTTTTCATCACCTTCAAAAATGGTTACATACAACCGATCTTTTGGAAGTTTGTATACCGAAGTCAACAATTCCCACGACCAAGCAATGGCTTCTTCTTTGAAATAATCTCCAAACGACCAGTTACCAAGCATTTCAAACATGGTATGATGATAGGTATCAATACCTACTTCTTCCAAATCATTATGCTTTCCAGATACGCGCAAACATTTTTGTGTATCCGCAACACGACGGTATTTGGGTGTTTCATTTCCTAAAAAGAAATCTTTAAATTGATTCATTCCTGCGTTGGTAAACATCAACGTCGGATCATTTTTATTAACGATTGGTGCAGAAGGTACTATTTGATGGCCTTTAGAGGCAAAGAAATCCAGAAATTGCTGACGAATTTCAGCTGAGGTCATATACGAAGACATACTCAAATGTGGGTTTTCAACAGGTTTTTATAATCGTCAAATTTAGGAAAAAACCACGTTAAAAGTCCGATTTTGTGGAATAGATTTATATTTTTTATAATTATATGTATTCGAATAGGCTTTAAATTGAAGGCTTTTCCACATTGAACCTTAAAATGTGGAAAAGAATTATGCATCCACTGCATGAACACCTACATTCTAACGCTTGGATTATGTAATTTTGAAATTAAGCAGTTCACGTATTTATACACATCCAGCTATCAAATTGCCTTACAAAGAGAAAGATATAGAGAAAAAATATTTTACCATTGGCGAAGTTTCTGCCATGTTTAAAGTTGCTCCTTCCCTGATACGTTTTTGGGAAACAGAATTTGATATCTTCAAACCTCAAAAGAACCGCCGCGGAAATAGACAATTCACTAAAGAAGACATTGAGAATTTTAGAATGATCTACAACTTGGTAAAAGAACGTGGCTATACCCTACAAGGAGCAAAAGAAATGCTAAAGGTAGATCGCCACAAGTCTAAAGACAAAATGGATTTGTTGGATTCGCTTCAAAAGGTTCGGGACTTTTTGGTTGATTTAAAGAAGCAGATGGAATAAGGCTTAATGCTGAAGGCCTAATGCCTAAAGCTTGAGAAGTGTTTGATTATTACGTTCAGCACTACCAATAAATTAAATATTTTATATTAGGACAACACAACCCATTCGTTTATTTTAATGAAAAATTAAATACATATAAACTTTTACACGTTAAACATTACACGTTCTCCTTCACAGCTATGCAGGAAAAAATTTATCAAGTTGCCGTGGGGCTTATCCCTGGCATTGGCGCAGCGACTACTAAAACGTTGATTAGTTATTGCGGAAGTGCCGAACAAATTTTTAAAACACCCAAAGGGAAACTTAAAAACATTCCCGGTATTGGTGCCGTTACCATCGAGAATCTTCAAAATACATCTGTTTTAAACGAAGCCGAAAGCATTGTGCGCAAAGCAGAAAAGCTTGATACGCAGATATTATTTTATACCGATTCTGATTATCCGACACGACTCAAGCAAATTCCGGACGCTCCTACCTTACTTTATTATAAAGGAAATACAAAGGTGAATCCTGAAAGATCCATCGCAATTGTTGGTACACGAAAAGCTACAGAGTATGGCAAAACAATTGTACGAAAATTATTAGAAGGATTGGCTTCGTACAAACCTCTTGTGGTAAGCGGACTAGCTTATGGTATCGATATACAAGCACACCGAGACGCCTTAGAATTAGGCTTGGACACCATTGGTGTAATGGCAAATGGAACAGACATCATCTACCCTGCTGTTCATAAAAACACAGCGCTAAAAATGATTGAGCAAGGTGGTTTGATGAGTGAATACACCTTTGGATCCATTGCAGAACCCATGCGTTTCCCTGCTCGCAATAGAATTATTGCAGGTATGGCAGATGTTACGATTGTGGTGGAAGCAACACAATCTGGTGGTGCATTGATTACTGCAGACATTGCGAATGGATACAACCGTGAAGTGATGGCCGTTCCAGGAAGAATCACAGACCTTACTTCTGAAGGATGTAACAATTTAATTAAGCAAAATAAAGCACATACCTTAACACGCGCTTCAGACTTAATTGAATTATTAAACTGGGATATTGAACCAGGAATTATTACGCACAAGAACATAATCTTATCCGATTTAGAAGAAGATGAATTGATGATTTATGCCGTATTGATTGACAATGAAGCCATACACATAGATGAACTAAGTTGGAAGGCGCAATTGCCCATGCATAAAATAAGTTCGGTATTATTACAAATGGAATTCAAAGGAATTGTAAAAGCCTTATCCGGCAAGAAATTCTCGCTACGATAAACAAAATTATACGGATAGTTGATAAATGAAACCGTTTTCACTTTGTGAACTACAGGTCTTTTTATATCTTGATAGCTATTACTGAATTGAATATACGTATGGCATCAACTTTTTATGAGATATTAGGCGTTTCCAAATTTGCATCAACCGATGACATTAAAAAATCATTTAAAAATCTTGCAAAAAAATACCATCCCGATAAGCATCCAGGTTCTAAATTTCATGAAGAACACTTCAAAAAAATAAACGAAGCCTATCAAACACTATCCAATCAGCAATCTAGATATCGCTACGATTTAAAAATCAACTATGCGGAATCCAGTCAGCAATATTCGACAAATACACAAGCAAATAGACCAAGAAATACCAATCCAAATACAGAAAAGCAATACACTCAAAAAGCATATAAAAAACCACAAGGCAATCGCAGTACTCAATCACAAAAAAAACTAAATAGGTATTACATTTACATTGCTATTGGAGCTATCCTCTTCATTATTGCCAGCACTTGGTTCTATAACTTCATGAATGACTATGCTGCAAAAGAATATTTTGCAGAAGGATTGCACGAAGAACAAAAAGGAAATGAAGTAAAAGCTATGGGATATTACTTATCATCCTTAGAAAAAGACTATGAAAATCCACTAACCAATGAAAAAATTGGAGACATCTATTCCAAGTTAGCCCATAACAATACCATTGAATTATTCTATTTTGATTTAGAATTACAAAAGAAAAATATCGATGCAAGTTTAAATACTGAAAGCACACAACTATTAAACAATATACGCGGCATCGACTCCTTATCTGCCATGTATTTCAATCGTTCTTTTGAAAACTATGAATTGGATGCAGATAAACGCCGTGTTGGATTAAAACTACTTCGAACAGACTTAAAAATAGGCAACTTTACAAAAGCATTATCTGATTCGGAACGATTGAAAACAATGCCCGATGCGGCTAAAGATGATAGCTTAATTTATTACCAAGCAGAAATTCACTTCTTAATGAAAAATTATGAAGAAGCCCGTAAGACTTATACAAGCTTTTATGCCCTGCACCCTACTTCCGCTGATGCGCTTATCCGAATTGCACTTTGTAATTACAATGAACACAACGAGGATTTTGCAATCAGTCAACTCGACAAAGCGATTATAAAATTCCCTACAAAAGGAGAAGCGTATTATTTCAAAGGAGAAATTGCACGCAGAAATCAAGACAGTACTGCCGCCTGCAATCTATTTGAAATAGCAGACCAATTAAATGTTTTGGCTGCAAAAACAGCTATATATAAATATTGCCAAACTGAATTATGAAATATTTCTATACAAGTATCCTTATGATGCTTGCAACACTTTGCATAGCACAAAATAAATCAACAAACACGTATCGATCTGCGAGCAATCCACACTATTGGAAAAACAAAATGCCACGCGCTGATTATTGGCAGCAAGATGTACATTACATCATTGAAGCTACTTTGAACGATTCCTTAAATACGCTTACTGGTGATTCTTACACACTCGTTTACTGGAACAATTCTCCGTATGAATTAAAAGAACTTTATTTTCATTTGTTTCAAAACATTGCGTTGCCAGGCTCCTATTACGAAGACTTAAATAAGAACAATAAGGTGCCTGTTACGTTTGGTGCGTATCAAAAAGAAGGTTTAGGTACAACCACTGAAAACATTCAAGTAAATGGACAAGTAGTAAAAACCGAGCTCGACAATACCATTCTAAAAGTATTTTTAAATCAACCTTTAAAAAGTGGCGATTCATTAGTGGTAACAATGAAATTCAAAACCTATTATGATAATGGTAGCATTCGTCGAAGAATGAAGTTTTATGAAACATTCAATACCAAACATTTTGATGGTGTATTTTGGTATCCTTCTATTTGTGTGTACGATCAAAAATTTGGATGGACAACCGACCAACATTTAGATAAAGAATTTTATCACGACTATGGAAGTTTTGATGTTTCTTTGACCTTGCCGCAAGAATACGTATTGGACGCAACCGGTATTATGGTGAATGAAAAAGAAGTATTACCCGACACCTTGCGTGCAAAATTAGATATTAAGAATTTCGCAAATAAGAAGTTTGGCGAACAACCTTCCATTATTATTCCGAAGGTAAAAGGCAAAACCAAAACATGGATTTTCCACGCAGACAATGTGCACAATTTTGCATTCACGGCTGATCCACTTTATCGCATTGGAGAAACCTCTTGGAATGGTGTGCGCGTAATCACCTTGGCGCAAGAACAAAATGCTTCCAAGTGGCAGCAATCAGGTGGCTATACAGCAAGAATCATTCAGACTTATTCCACCGATTTTGGCATGTATAACTGGCCCAAAATAATTGTAGCCGATGCAAAAGATGGTATGGAATACTCTATGTTAACCTTAGATAATGGAACCTATCCGCAGCATCAATATTTGTTATCACATGAAGTTGGTCACATGTGGTTTTATGGAATGGTTGGTTCGAATGAAACATACCGCGCTTTTATGGATGAAGGTTTTACACAGTTCTTAACAGTGTGGTCGATGGATAAAATTTTAGGTAAAAAACGCGATCGTATCCACCCAAATAAATTCATCGATAAATATATTGATTCAGCAGATAATAGAAATGATTATTTATATGCACCGTATTTAAATCATGCTTCAGAAAATTTTGATGAGCAATTAAATACCCATTCTTGTGCTTTCAATGGAGCCATTAGACACAGTGGTAATTATGGTTTGGTCTATTACAAATCTGGAACCATGCTGTATAATTTAAAGTATGTATTAGGTGATTCTTTATTTTTAGGCGCAATGAAACACTATGTACAAAAGTGGAAATTTGCGCATCCCTATCCTGAAGACTTCAGGCAAGCCATCATTGAATATACCCAAACAGATTTAAATTGGTTTTTTGATGAATGGTTGGAAACAACTAAGAATATTGATTACAAGGTAAAATCTGTAAAACGCATTTCAAAAAACACCGATTCAATTGAATACGCTGTAACCTTCGAACGTATTGGTAGAATGCAGATGCCACTTAAATTCACCGTATCGTATGAAGATGGAACATCCAAAAATTTCTTAATTCCAAACACGTGGTTTAAGCCACCAACAAAAGACAGTATTTTAGCAAAATGGTATGGTTGGGATTTATTGAAACCAACATACACCACAAACATAAAATCTACTTCAAAAATTAAAAACGTTATTATTGATCCAGAAATGTTGCTTGCTGATATTGACAACTCCAACAACGAATGGGGAAAGAAAACAAATAATACCTGGCAATTTGACCACCGCGTTCCTCTTGCAAAAAATTGGAAATACCGTCGCAATTATCTGCGTCCGGATGTTTGGTACAATGGCTTTGACGGCTTACAATTAGGTATACATGCAGAAGGGAAATATTTCAATAAATACAATTATCATGTAAGTGTTTGGGGAAATACAACCTTAGGACAAAACCTTAAGACAGCAACCAACTTAAATCCTCAATACATTGCATTTAATGCAATGTATAATCGACAACTGAGTAAGGTATCGAAAGAGTTGGTTGCAAATTCTCAATTGGCATTCAATGCAGGAATTTGGAAAGGAATTTTAGGAATTGAAAAAACATTCCGCAGACAAGACCGACAAAATGCGAGGTACACCAAGATTTCCGTATTTGCAAAGTACCTCGTAAATGAATATAATTATCAACCCTATTTATTGTATGCAAATGAATGGGGCGTTCGCAATCAATCTACGCAATGGGTAAATGCCTCGTTCAATATTTCCGTTTTGCGCAATTATGTGTATACAAAAGGAAGTGGAACATTGAATCTAAGTGTACGTACGCCATTCATTGCAAGCAGTTATAATTACTCTCAAGTGACTGGGGAAGCAAAAAATAGCTATGCACTCACAAAAAAATTAGATGTGCGCACAAGAGCATTTGCGCAAATGGGCTTGAATGATGTACCGCTAGAAAGTTCCGTATATGCTGCTGGTGCAAATCAAGAACAAATGATTGACAATAAATATACGCGCGCGGTAGGGATTGTACCGAATGATTGGTTGAATTATCAAAACAGCACCAACCATTTTCAATATGGCGGCGGATTAAATCTCCGTGGATATGCAGGAAATATTTGTACTGAAAAAATAGCTAAACCAAGTGGTGGTGATACCATCGTCTATGCCTACAATGGACAATCTGGAGGTTCGGTAAACATTGAATTGGAGTTTGATAAATTCATCAAACTAAAAGCGAAAGGTCTTACAAAAAATATTCATTTTGATATGTATGGTTTTTTTGATGGGGGAATATTAAACTACAAAGTAGCAACTAAAAATTATTGGAGCGGTGTACGGATGGATGCAGGTTTGGGTACAGCAATGACAATCAAATTTTCTCCGTATGATATTACACCTTTAGTCATTCGTGCAGATTTCCCCTTATGGATTAACAGACCTGCTGTTGGTGAGAACTATACCGATTTTAGATGGGTGTTATCTGTGAGTAGAGCATTTTAGGTTTCTCTTAACACGAAATTTCTAGGGGCGATGCCCCTAGCTTTGATTCATCATAAAAACGTATCATTTCAGAATGAAATTGAAAACTTCATGAAGGAGTATCAAATTTCTGAGTATGATTCGAAATATTTCTGGGTGTAAAGTTTTGTATATATGGATGCGGACGCAATACTTTATTTGCTAGGGGCGATGCCCCTAGCTATGACATTTCAGGCTTTCAGCCTGTTCGCATTTCATAGCAAGTATTGGTGAGAGTTTTAAAAAAGTATTTTATCAATTTAGAACTAAAAATAAACAGAACACGAAGCCTGAAAGGCTTTAATATCAAAGCTAGGGGCATCGCCCCTAGTCATAGTAATTCTAGGGTCGCCCCTAGTGAATAACAAATGCAATATTCAACCAGCTAATTTTTAATTTTATGGGACAATCACTTTCACAGATATATGTACATCTTATATTTGGAACAAAAAATCGGCATCCCTTTATTACTGAAGAAATAGAACCTTCATTACGTAAATACATAACCGGCATATTAAAAAACCTGGATAGCCCAGTTATTAAAATAAATTCAATGCCGGATCATATTCATATTCTTTTTCGATTCTCAAAAAAATACACCTTAATTAAAATTATAGAAGAAGTTAAAAAGTATTCTTCTAAATGGATGAAAAGCAATGGCATTAATGGATTTACTTGGCAAATTGGTTACGGCGCTTTCTCTGTTAGTAGTTCTAAAATTGATATTGTTACATCTTACATTATCAATCAAAAAGAACATCATAAAAACGTATCATTTCAGAATGAAATTGAAAACTTCATGAAGGAGTATCAAATTTCTGAGTATGATTCGGAATATTTCTGGGTGTAAAGTATATATGGATGCGGACGCAATACTTTATTTACTAGGGGCGATGCCCCTAGCTATGATATTTCAGGCTTTCAGCCTGTTCGCATTTCATAACAAGTATTGGTGAGAGTTTTAAAAAAGTATTTTATCAATTTAGAAATAAAAATAAAAACATTAAACACACTAGGGGCGATGCCCCTAGCTATGGCATTTCAGGCTTTCAGCCTGTTTGCATTTCATAGCAAGAGTAGATAAATTTAAAAAGAAGTATTCTATCAATTTAGAACTAAAAATAAACAGAACACAAAGCCTGAAAGGCTTTAAAACCATAGCTAGGGGCATCGCCCCTAGTAGTTGTAACTAGTAAAAGTCACCTTCCTACAATTTCAAACACAAAGCCTTAAACAAACCACCATCTGATATTACGCAGCCCGCTTGAATCATATCAAACAACTCCAATTCTCTTCTTTTAGAATACTTCTTTGAACTTGTTTGTACAAATAATTTATCAGGCGGATTCACTGTAGCTTCTTGAATAAAAACAGGATCTAAAAAATTAACACCCGTTTCATCTTTCGATTCCATTGCAACCAATACTAATTCCTCTGAATGACATTGAAAAGCATGAACAAATTTTTCAGAACGGTATTCAAGATACTTTATATTTCGCATGATGCCTTCAAAAACTACATCGCTAAAAACATCAATCAACTGGTCTGCTCCTGCTCTGTCTTGCTCTTTCATTTTCACCCAATCTTCTGCTGTAAAGCCATTCAACACAAGGTATTCAACAAATTCTTTTTCTAAATCTGTAAGTTCTTCTAGGCTTAAGGAACGGTAGGTAGGCATGTTTTTTTGAATTATGAATTATAAATGATGAATTATAACGCCCTTGAATGTGTGGCAAAACAAATACCACCGAATTGATAGTATCAATGTTTAGTGGAATTCGAAAGTACAGTTTTCGATCTTTGTGTTACAAGAGACCAAGTTTATGTTTATATCAAACGATGCTCTGAAATATAGTATAAATGATGTATAACGAGTGCGCAGAACACAATCATTAGTTTAACAACGGATCGTATCTTTTACTTCAAACCACTTGCTAACACATCACAAATATGCATGGTTTTAATAGTCAAGTTATTGTGTTTGATATAGCCATCTAGGTGCATCAAACACGAAACATCTGTAGATACAATAATGGATGCGCCCGTATCCATGGCATTTAACACTTTTTGCTCGGCCATACCAACCGAAATGGGTTCAAATTTTACGGCAAAGGTACCGCCAAATCCACAACACGTTTCATTGTCTTTCAACTCAACCAATTCAATGCCTTTTACATTTTTCAATAAGGCTCTCGGACCTTCTTTAATCTTACATTCCCTCAATGCACTGCAGGAATCGTGGTAGGTAATCTTTGCATCAAAGGCAGCACCTGGGATTGAAGTAACACCCAATATTTTAGTTACAAACTCTGTAAACTCATACGTATTTTGTTTAACGCGTTTGTAATCCAATATAAAAGATGTAGAATCAAACAAGCGACTGTAACTATTGCAAACCATACCTACACAAGATGCAGATGGAGAAACGATATATCGATTTGGTGTAGAAAAATCTTTTAAAAATTTAATGGCAACATCTTTGGCTTCATCAAAAAAACCTGCATTAAATGCTGGCTGACCGCAACATGTTTGATTTGGATTGTAATGCACTTCACATCCTAAATGTTCTAATATTTTGACCATATTAAAACCCGTTTCGGGATATACTTGATCCACAAAACAAGGAATAAAAATATCAACGATTATTTTTTTAGATTTCATGTGCGTATGGGAAGTGCAGATAAACTGCGTTATCTCGTAAATATTTCTGAAGCCATTTTTAATGCTTCCTTAAATTGTATCGGATTAATATTCGTAGGGATGGATCGGATTTTTAATTCTTCTAACAAAACTTCCGTATTAATATTTCCAACCAATTCATCTTTTGCCATAGGGCAACCACCAATTCCCATAATAGTCGAATCGATACGCTTGCAGCCAACATCCAAAGCAGCTTGTATTTTTATCCGTGCTGTATCTGGTCGCGAGTGAAAATGTGCTCCAAATTCAATATGTGGAAATGCAGATTGTACAGAATTAAATACATGCTTAATCAATTCTGGTTCAGAGCTTCCAATCGTATCAGACAATGAGATTGTCGTAATTTCTAATTGATCCAGTTGTTTGACAAAATCAATAACCGTTGAAGCAGAATAAGACTCACCATATGGATTTCCAAAACCCATAGATAAATATACTACTAGATTTTTTTGTCGTTGAATGCACAAATGCTGAATGGCATCAACTGTTCGCATTGCTTCATCAATACTTTTATTGGTATTTTTTTGTTGAAAGGTTTCAGATAGGGATAATGGAAAACCCAAATAGTCAATTTCCGAATAGCTTAATGCCTGCTCTGCTCCTCTTTCATTGGCAATAATAGATAATAAGGCCGATCGCTCCCCATCTAAGTTTAATAAATCCAGCACATCTGCCGTGTCTTTCATCTGTGGTATGGCTTTCGAAGAGACAAAACTTCCAAAGTCAACCGTATGAAACCCAGAACGCAACAAGATATTGATATATTTTGCCTTTAATTCGGTAGGAATAAAAGGCAAAATACCCTGCATGGCGTCTCTAGGACACTCAATAAGCTTTATATGTGATGGAATGGACTGCATTAAAATACCTGTGAAGCGATTGATTTAACCGTATCTGACTTACCCATTGAGTAATAGTGCAATACGGGCGTTCCAGCTTGCATAAGTTCTTTCGATTGTTGCACAGCCCACTCAATACCAACCTGACGAACTTGTTCGTCATCTTTACACGCTTCTACTGCTTTTACCAAGTCTTCCGGAATAACTAAATGGAATATTTTCGGTAAAATTTGCAATTGTTTCTTCGTTGTCAATGGTTTAATTCCTGGAATGATTGGAATATGAATTCCATTTGCTCTGCAGTTTGCAACAAAGTCCAAGTACTTTTTATTATCAAAAAACATTTGTGTAACAATGTAGTCACTACCACAATCTACTTTATGTTTTAATTGTTTCATATCTGCTTCTAATGAAGAAGCATCCATATGCATTTCTGGATATGCTGCAACACCAATACAAAAATTTGTTGGTGCAGGATTCAATAAATCTTCTTCCACATAAATGCCATTATTCATATCCTTGATTTGTGAAACCAATTCTGAAGCATAACTGTAGCCACCAACTTTCGGAATAAAATTTCCTTCAAATTTTATTGGATCACCTCTTAGTGCCAACACATTATCAATTCCTAAAAATTGCAAATCAATTAATGCGTCTTCCGTTTCTTGTCTATTAAATCCACCACAAATTAAATGAGGAACTGCATCTACTTTAAAACGATTCATGATAGCTGCACAAATCCCAACCGTCCCAGGACGCTTACGAACAGTGATCTTCTCCTTTGTTCCGTCTGAACGTTCCTTTATTTGGAAATCTTCTCTGTGATAGGTAACATCAATAAATGGAGGCTTAAATTCCATCAATGGATCAATTGCATCAAAAATAGATTGTATATTTTGTCCTTTAAGAGGCGGAAGTATTTCTATTGAAAATAATGTCTTACCATTTGCCGCAGCAATATGTTCTGTAACCTTCATGTTGTTGTATTAGTATGTATACAAAAATACATAAATCAATTTGAAACCACTACACTGAAATTAAATCATTGAATGAATGGAATTATAAATAAAATATGATTGTATGAATAAAAAGTATCCACTATTAATTGATTCATTTAAAATGAAAAATTAAATCTATATATTTTCATTGTTGATAACATAGAGAAATCTTATTAACAATTTGCACTTGAGAAATATTTACATGCATGTTTTTTTTTATTAGATAGAGACATCAAAAAAAAAATTCTATCGTTTGGCAACGATAGAATTTTCACTTTAGTCAAGCAAATATATTTATTTAATTACAAAAATGAATTAACCACTATTTGCAAATAATTAATTCGTGGAGGTTTATTAGAACTAAATTAAGTAAAAATGCCTCATTTTGCAATAATATGCTATTATTTATATTTTAGTCAAATTAGCCGCATTTTACTAGTATTTAATTAAATAGTGGAATAATACAATTTATAGATTCATCTCAATAAACAACTTTTTATAATACAACCACTTATGAAAATGTATTTTTTATAAATTATAACTTAAAATATACACTCTTAACAATTGTTAAAATTGTATTATTCTTCTATTTATGCTTCATTTTACAGAAATAGATATCCATTTGTTTAATAAAAAAAAGAAATCCCTATACATTTACATATATAGGGATTTTATTCAAAATATTGTATATATATTAAACATCATATGTTAAATTGGGTGCCAACCACTTCTCCATGGTCGACAAATTCATCTTTTTGCGGTTGGCATAGACTTCCACTTGGTCTTTTGCAACTTTACCAAGACCAAAATACTTGGCATCTGGACTGGCAAAATAAAATCCAGAAACAGAAGATGCTGGGTACATCGCCATACTTTCTGTCAATATTATTCCTGTTTTATTCGTCGCATCCAACAATTTAAATAAGTCCGGCTTTTCTGTATGATCAGGACAAGCAGGATAACCTGGTGCTGGACGAATACCTACATAGGTCTCTTTAATCATCTCTTCCGTATCTATATTTTCTTCCGGAGCATACCCCCAAAACTCTTTACGTACTTTCGCATGTACACATTCTGCAAAAGCTTCAGCCAATCGATCTGCTATAGCTTTCAACATAATGCTATTATAATCATCATGATCTTTTTCAAAACGCTCTAAATAAGGTTCAATACCCATACCAGCCGTTACTGCAAACATGCCAATGTAATCCTTTTTACCAGATTCTTTCGGCGCAATATAATCCGCTAAAGAAATATTGGGTACTCCTTTCCCTTTTTTCCCTTGTTGTCTTAAAAAATGGAATTGTTTCAGTACGGTCGTTCTAGATTCATCAGCGTATACTTCAACCGTATCATCCTGAACAACTGAGGCAGGATAAATGCCATATACAGCATTCGCGGTAAGCCATTTTTCTTTAATAACTTGATCTAACAACGTATTGGCATCCACAAATAGCTTTTCAGCTTCAACACCAATCACCGGATCTTTAAATATTTTCGGATATTTCCCTTTCAACATCCATGTCTGAAAAAACGGTGTCCAATCAATATATGTACGAATTTCTTCCAAAGAGAAATCGGTTAAGGCATAACTTCCCAATTGATTGGGGGTATGAATGGGAACCGTATTCCAATCCGCTACAAATTTGTTTGCACACGCTTCTGCGTAGGTCACATAATTTTTATCTTCGCGTTTATTTGCATAATCTTCACGAAGTTGCGCATACTCGGCTTTCATTTCTTTAACGAAAGCTTCGCAATGTTCATCGCTCAATAATTTACTCGCAACGGGTACTCCTTTTGAAGCATCCAATACGTGTATCACTGCACCACTATAATTCGGATCAATTTTTACTGCTGTATGTATACGTGAAGTGGTTGCACCACCAATCATCAATGGCAATTTAAAACCTGCACGTTCCATTTCTTTCGCAACGGTTACCATCTCATCTAAAGATGGCGTAATCAAACCAGACAGTCCAATGATATCTACTTTTTCTTCTATAGCTCGTTCTAATATTTTAGCAGCTGGAACCATTACTCCTAAATCTACTATGTCATAATTGTTACACGCCAACACGACACCTACAATATTCTTTCCAATATCATGTACATCGCCTTTAACTGTAGCCATCAATATTTTACCTGCATTACGTTGATCACCGTTCTTCTTTTTTTCTTCTTCTAAGAAAGGCATCAAATATGCTACGGATTTTTTCATAACACGCGCACTCTTTACAACTTGTGGCAAAAACATTTTCCCTTCGCCAAAAAGATCTCCAACCACATTCATCCCAGCCATCAACGGACCTTCAATTACTTTTAGAGGAATCACATATTTAATACGTGCTTCTTCCGTATCGGCATCAATAAATTCAATTTCGCCTTTCACAAGTGCATGCGTCAAGCGTTCTTCAACACTCCCGTTCCGCCATTCAAGATCTTTAACCAGAACTTTATCGACTCCTTTAACACGATCGGCATATTCCAACAAACGTTCTGTGGCATCGTCTCTCCTATTTAACACAACATCTTCAACACGTTCCAATAAATCTTTGGGAATGTTTTGATATACCTCAAGCATGGCTGGGTTTACAATACCCATATCCATTCCTTCTTTTATTGCATAATATAAAAACACAGAGTGCATCGCTTCACGCACGGTATTATTCCCTCTAAACGAAAAGGACATATTACTTACACCTCCGCTTACATGGGCACCCGGAAGGTTTTCTCTAATCCAACGAGTTGCTTTAAAAAAATCAACGGCATAATTTTTATGCTCATCAATACCCGTAGCAATAGGAAAAATATTGGGATCGAAAATAATATCGTTCGGATTGAAATTAAGTTTATCAACCAATGTACGATATGAACGCTCACAAATTTGAATACGTCTTTCATATGTGTCAGCTTGTCCATCTTCATCAAAAGCCATTACAACAACAGCTGCACCATACTTTTTAATTTTGCTCGCCTGTTCCAAGAACTCAGCCTCGCCCGCTTTTAAACTGATGGAGTTTACAATACCTTTTCCTTGAATACATTTAAGTCCGGCTTCAATCACATGCCATTTAGATGAATCCACCATTACAGGCACACGAGAAATTTCTGGTTCAGAAGCGAGTAAGTTTAAATAGCGAACCATTGCAGCCTCACTATCCAACATTCCTTCATCCATGTTGACGTCAATCACTTGCGCACCTCCACGAACTTGATCCAATGCAACAGCAATCGCTTCTTCGTATTTATTCTCCTTAATTAAACGTAAAAACATTTTAGAACCTGTAACGTTGGTTCTTTCACCAATATTTACAAAAATGGAATCTTTATCTACGATTAGTGGCTCAAGACCACTTAATTTCAACTTACCTATTTTATATTTCATTATGCTAATAGACTATGCTTCTACTTCTTCTAATTTACGTGGTGCAAATTTTGCTGCCACTTCCGCCATTGCTTTAATGTGATCAGGTGTACTTCCACAGCATCCGCCTAAAATGTTTACTAGACCTTCTTCTAAAAATTCAGTTATTTGTTCGGCCATTTGTGCAGGTGTTTCGTCGTATTGACCAAACTCATTTGGAAGTCCGGCATTTGGATATGCACTTACAAAGAAGGGCGCTTCTTTTGCTAAGACTTGTAAATAAGGTCTCAATTCTTTTGCACCAAGCGCACAATTTAAACCAACAGACAATAACGGAGCATGAGAAACAGAAATTAAAAATGCTTCAGTTGTTTGTCCAGATAATGTTCTGCCACTTGCATCGGTAATGGTTGCAGAAACCATAACAGGGATTTCGTTCCCAGTTTCTTCAAACAATTCCATGATGGCATAAATTGCAGCCTTAGAATTTAAGGTGTCAAAAATCGTTTCGATTAATAAAATATCTGCACCACCTTCTATCAATGCAATCGCTTGATCTTTGTAGGCTTTGGCTAATTCATCGAAGGTTACAGCACGATATCCTGGATCATTTACATCGGGCGAAATAGATGCTGTTCTATTCGTCGGCCCCATCGCACCTGCAACAAAACGAGGGCGAGACGGATCTTTTTTCATGAATTCATCGGCAGCATCGCGAGCAATTTTTGCACCATAATAATTGATATCATACACCATATGCTCCAAGCGATAATCGGCTTGTGCAATGGTTGTACCGCTAAACGTGTTGGTTTCAATAATATCAGCACCTGCTGCTAAATATTCGGTATGGATTGCTTTGATCACATCTGGCCGAGTAAAACTCAACAAATCATTATTCCCTTTTAATGGATGATCGTGATCTTTTAATTTTTCATTTCTAAAATCTTCTTCTTCCAAACTATATCGTTGGATCATGGTACCCATAGCACCGTCCAAAATTAAAATTCTTTGGGCTAATTCGCTTCTAATATCTGCCTTTGACATATTCGTTCCTTTCTTCTAAGAGCCTGAATTACAAACCTACATACTTGTGGGCTTAAAGACAACTCTTTTTATAAAACTTCACTATGAAAGAATGTAACAAATAAAGTAATCAAATCATTTCAAATCTATATCCACTTTAAAAACATACACCTTATACCAACAAGGAATACACATAAAAATACATATATGGACGATTATTTAATTCTAAATCCACTTAAAGTCTCAAAAACCGCTTTTAAAAGAGCACTTATCTATGTATTTTTGGATTCTTATTCATTTAATAGAAAATCGTGAAATTAGCAGCTGTTGATATTGGTTCGAATGCCATTCGTTTTCAAGTAAGTAAAATTATTGAATACAATGGAATGATCATGTTTAAAAAAATGGAATATGTACGTTTTCCACTTCGTTTGGGTGAAGACGTTTTCCGTTTGGGAATGATCTCTGCAGAAAAAGAAATGAAATTTATTAAGCTGATACAAACGTTTAAAAATTTATTTGAATTGTATGAAGTAGATGATTACATGATTTCTGCTACATCTGCTATGAGAGAATCTTCAAACGGAAAAGATATTGTTCTTAAAGTAAAAGGGTTGGTTGGCGTAGACATTGAAATTATAGATGGCGACAAAGAAGCAGAACTTATTAATACCGTTTTACACAATGAATTAGATGACAACAGTTACATTCACATTGATGTAGGTGGTGGTAGTACAGAATTAAATTTGTTTGTAAATAGAAAGAAAATAGCTGCGCGATCTTTTAAAATTGGTTCTGTAAGACGTCTTCAAGGTTTAGACTCTCCAGAAGAATGGAAAGCTATGGAGAACTGGGTAAAAGACAATATTGACAAATTACCAAAACCCGTTACAGCGATCGGAACAGGTGGCAACATTGGAAAACTTTTTGAATTGGGTACTACAGATAAGTCTAAGAAAGATAAGCGTATGATTTCGCTTAAGAAAATTGAAGAAGTCCATCACAATATTTCTCAATACAGTTATGAAGATCGTATTAATGTGTTGATGTTAAATAGTGACCGTGCGGATGTTATTATCCCTGCATCTGAAATTTATACAGGTGTTATGGAATTTGCAAAAGCAAAAAATATGCTTGTACCTGAAGTTGGTTTAAAAGATGGCTTGATGTTGATGTTGTATGAGCGCAACAAACACTTACATGTAACCGATTTAGATAGCATTCGAAACGTGAATAAATATCAAAAATAACAATTTCAGTATATTTTAGTATTGACAAATAAACTGCTTATAAAAAATCAATTTTCATTGACTGTATTCATTTAATATATGTTATTTAGTTCAATTATTTTCTTATTCTTATTTCTACCTCTTACACTTCTCGGATATTATTTAATACCTGAAAAATATAAAAACTACTGGTTATTATTTACCAGTTTAATCTTTTTTGCCTGGGGTGGTGTAAGTGAAACGGTAATTTTAATTATATCTATTGTAATCAATTATTACTTTGGCATCGCTATTCAAAAATACATAGACACAAAAAAGTCGTATCTGTTTCTCTTTTGGGGTGTCACAATAAATTTACTCATTCTAGGAGTATTTAAGTATGCGAATTTTTTTGTTGGAAATCTGAATCAAATTCTTTCCGTTTTTGAAATGCCAAATTTACAACAAACTAGAATCGCACTTCCAATCGGCATTTCGTTTTATACGTTTCACTCATTATCCTATTTGGTTGACATATATAAGAAAAAATCTACTGCTCAAAAGAATATTTTAGATTTATCCTTATATATATGCATGTTTTCGCAATTAATAGCAGGTCCAATCATTCGATATAGCGACATATGGAGACAACTTACTGAGCGTGTACACACCTTGTCAAAGTTTGCTTCAGGAACACAACGTTTTTTGATTGGCTTAGGAAAAAAAGTTTTACTAGCAAATACATTTGCGCGTATAGCAGATGACTTGTTCGGTGGCAACGTAGACAACCTAAACGCACCTACTGCATGGTTGGGGATAATATGTTATACATTACAAATTTATTACGACTTTGCAGGGTATTCGGATATGGCAATCGGCTTAGGGCGCATGTTTGGATTTGAATTTATGGAAAACTTCAATTTCCCATACGTAGCAAAATCCGTAACAGATTTTTGGAGACGTTGGCACATTTCATTATCCTCATTCTTTAGAGATTATGTATACATTCCTTTAGGGGGAAATAGAATTAGTGAAAGAAAAACGTATACAAATTTATTAATCGTATTCTTTTTAACAGGATTCTGGCATGGTGCTAGCTGGACATTCATTTTATGGGGGTTGTTTTATGGCATATTTATGGTCATAGAACGACTTGGATTCAATAAAATATTAGAACGTATTTGGCAACCAATCGCAAATTTGTACACACTCTTAATCGTAATGTTTGCTTGGGTATTATTCAGAGCAGACACATTAGCGTATGCCCTATCCTATTGGAAAGCTTTATTTAATTTTAACGTTTCGCAAAACGAAACAAATTTATTCTTTAGTTTCATGGATCGAGAGTTGGTACTAACATTAATCATTGGCATACTTGGTGCTCTTGGATTTTTCAATTTATTTAAAAATCCAATTCAGAAATTATCTTCTTCTACTGCCTTTACCTATTCATTCAATACCGTAAGTGTGTTGTTTTATGCATTCATATTAATCATGAGTTCCATGTATTTAATTGCAGGTTCTTACAATCCATTTATATACTACAGGTTTTAATTATGTTACAAAATAAATACCAATATTATTTACTCGTAGTTGTATTTATATCACTTATATCCTTTCCAATAATTAACACTCAGTTAGGTATTGTTAAAGACATTAAGAGTTCTGAAAATAGAAAAATGGCTGAATTTCCCATTCCAAACATTGAAAATTTAGATGCTTACCCAAGCAAATTCAATCTGTACTTTAATGATAATTTTTCTATAAGAGCTCGACTAATCGAAATGTACAATACATTTATATTGTCAATGTATCATAAGTCACCAATGCCTGATCAAATAGTATTTGGAAAAGATGGTTATATTTTTTTAGGTGATGATGAATTAACTTCTTTTCGAGGTAAGAACATATTAACGAGTGATGAACTTTCTAAAATTAAACAAGAGTTAGAATATAGAAATAAATACTTAGCAAAAAGGAATTGTAAATTTTACGTATTGGTTGCACCTAATAAAGCAGCTATTTATTATGACAAAATGCCTGAAAACGTTGTTCGTATATATGAAAAATCATGGGGAGAACAACTTATAAATTATCTAGAAAAAAACACTGACTTAAATACTATTAATTTATTTGACAGATTTAAAGATATTAAAGACACAACGCAACTATACTTAAAGTTAGATAACCATTGGAATAATCTTGGAGCTTATTATGCAGTTTCAGAATTCATTAATCATTTAAAAAAAGATATTACTACCATAAAAAGCAAACCCTTATCTGACTATAATATCGTTAAAAGCTCAACAAAGAAGGGCAATATTGTTGAAATGCTTTCAAATAACGAAGAATTCCAAGACACTATCTATAGTCTAGTACCAAAGGCAGGTATTGAATACAGCATAGATACAAATCAAAAATATCCATGCATTGATGGTTTTCCGTATTGTTTCGAATACGAAATGCATAATCATAGTAAGAACCCTAGTGATAGTACAAAACCTAAGCTATTGATTATTTCAGATTCTTTTGGTGGAGCATTTTACCCAATAGCTTCTGAATATTTTAGAGAAACAACAAAAATATTTGATTCTTGGCAATATAAATTAAATGAGCCAATAGTTGAAAATGAAAAACCAGATGTTATGATTTTAATAATGCTTGAATCAAACATTCGGAATTTATTACGACATACATCATGCCCAGATATTAAAAGAAGCAATTAAAAAAACACATAGGCCATCAATTGAAATTAGATGGCCTATGTGTTTTTTAATTTAATGCTATTTTTTTTATAGATGTTTATTAGTCTATTTGCCTATTTTTAGTCCAATGCATTAATTATCTTTTTATCACTTCCATAGATATCACTAAAAAAATACAATCTAGAATCACCTTTTTTCATATAACAGGTAAAATAACTTATCATGATTGGGATTTTAGTTTTTAAAGCAATCGCATAGTTTTTATCAGACTTTAAAATATCTTGAATTTGACTTGGCTTAAATCCTTCTTTAGACAATAAATAATTTGCAAATTTTATCGGATCATGCAATCGGATGCACCCATGACTAAAAGAACGTACGTCATTATCAAACAAATATTTTGCAGGTGTATCGTGCATATAAATCGAATATGGATTTGGGAATAAAAATTTCACTTGCCCCAATGAATTTTTCTCTCCTGGATTTTCTTTGATAACAAATGGAAAATTCTTTTCCGTATACGAATCAAAAGATGCAGGTGTTTCTACAATATCAGCACCTTGATATAAAACCATATTATGTTTTTCAAGATACGAAGGATCTTTTTTCAAGGATGGTAAAATTTCTTTTACAGCAATCGATTTAGGTACTGTCCAATATGGATTAAATTCTACTGTAGCAATTTTAGATTCAAAAACAGGCGTTTGATTCATAACTCTACCTACAATAATGCGTTCTGAATAATCAACTTTCCCATTCTTAAAATAGCTTAAGGTATAATCTGGAATATTAATTAAAACAAACTCTTTTTCACTATCAATATCTTCATTAAACCATCTACAGCGTTCCATATTTGCACGAATGGTATTTCGAATTTCATTGGGGGTATAATTTATTTTATTTAAAGTAGTTTTATCAATAATACCAGTAGGCTTTAAACCAACATGTGCTTGAAAAATTTTAATATTAGAAACTAAATCGTCATTAAAAACATTATCAATTGCATTGATATCATATTGAGTAGTTGCATTTAAACGTTTTTTTATTTCAACGATTATAAATGAAGTATCTCCCTTTTGAAGTTTTCGGCCGATATACGGTATAGATTTAGCACCAAATCCATAGACTTCAAGGGAGTCGGATTCGATTAATGCTTTCCTAAGACTTTCGTAAAAAAATATTTTTGGTCTAAAAGCAGGCGCGATATTAGTTACATTATTATTAAAAACATCTACTAAATTTGAATCGGACACAGCTGCCTCAGAAGGTCTTTTATAATTCCATTCAGGATAAATTGTTATTGGATCAACACGACCAAAATGCAAATGATTGATGTAGGTATACATGGATTTAGACATCAACAATTCCAAGGATACGGCATCGTTAATTACTAAAGAATCTTTTAACTTGTAACTTTCAAACTCTTTTGTTAAAAGATTAACATGGTAATCTTCTGGATCCAGACCTTCATTTTTAGATTCCTTTAAAACATCTAAAGCCCGTTGAAACTTCTTTTCGTCACCCCAAAAGAGCTGATACTCATTTTTTTTGTATAGATTAAAAATACTATCGTTTGAAGATACAAAAACAGAGAAATATTTATTTCCGACATTATTTTTATCTATATCTACAATCCTAGTTGCAACAAAGAAATTGGTTTGTTCAAATAAATCTTTTTTCAAAAAAGGCACAATCGATTTTTCTTTAGCAATTGTGTCTATTGTCTTATGTGAAGCTGATGGTTGGACTTTTCTGGAACAGGAATAAAATCCTATCAATAATAAAATTACTAGTACTGGTTTTAACATCTATATAAGTTATGAAACTTTATTTATGCAACCAAACGGAAGAATCTAAATAATTTTTATCGGGATAGTAATGAAAAATAATTGCATTGTTTGAAAGTTGACTCGCAAATTGGTTAAATGTTTTTTCGGGTAGTGTGGGACAGCCTAAGCTTCTGCCAAATCTACCTAATTCTTTAATAACAGATTCATTCGCATAATCTGCAGTATGCATTACGATTGCTCTTTTACGTGCATTATTATTAAAACCATTATCCAAACCATCCATGCGAATAGAAAGTCCATGTGCTCCCATATACATCTCAGACAAACGATAAAATCCAAGACTTGATTTGTTCGATTCTATCTGATTTGAAAAGCTAGTAGCATAATTTTCACCTGAATATTTTCCGTGGCATACATAATCGGTGCAAACTACAGATGTGTCTGTTAAATCAAGTAAGAAAAAACGTTGTTCAGTTGATGGTTTAGAGAAATCTACAATTGCAATGTATTTAAAATTTACTCGAAGCGAGTCCTCAATATTCTTAACACCTTCTAATGCATAAGCCAAAACAATAGGATCAATAATGTTCAATTGCTCCGAAACTTGAACAGTTTTTTTAACAATTGATTTTGTTGCAGTATTGAGTTTGTCTGCTCTTTTACTAAAAGAAGCTAAAATCAATATTAAAGGTAGAAATACAATATTTTTGATTTTTTTCATAGGCTACATTTAACCATTTCACCTTAAAAACATATTTAATCTAGAAATAATTCATTTAAAAAGAATAAAAAAACTCTATTTAAACGGTTTAAATAGAGTTTTATAAAATAATTTGCATCAATTTGATTTAAAATAACTTCACCTTCATTACTTCTTTCTTATTTAAATGATAGAAATCTTTGTGAACATCTACTACATTTTCATCTTGTTGTAGATGGATTTTAACATAGGTATCTTCAGCAGTTAATTTGTATGAATTAACATTATCCAATAAATTCAAATTTAATATTTCTAATGCAATTTGCTTAGATAATTCATCTTCAATTGAAAACAAGGATTCAATTCTTCGATCAAAACTTCGAACCATCATATCTGCACTTCCACCATACACTTTAGGATTTCCTTCATTATGGAAATAATATAAGCGATTATGTTCTAGCAAATCTCCAACGATTGATTTAACAGAAATGTTTTCACTTAAACCTTCTACTCCAGGCCTCAAACAACACATCCCTCGCACGATCAATTTTATGGGAACGCCCGCTTGTGAAGCGGCATACAATGCATCAATACCATCTTTATCTTGTAATGAATTCACTTTGATAACAATTCCACTCGGTTTACCTGCTCTAGCATTTACAGCTTCGTTTTCTATCAGTTCAATCAATTTCCGGCGCATATCACCGGGTGCAGTAATTATATTTTGATAATCGCCTGGCTCTGAATGCCCTGTTATAACATTGAAAAATTCACTGATATCTTGAGCGTACATTTCATTCGTACTTAGTAAGCTTATGTCAGTATATAAACGTGCCGTATCCTCATTGTAATTCCCGCTCGACATATGTACATAACGCGTAATCGAATCATTCGAGTTTTTCCGAACAATCAACATCAACTTCGTATGTGTTTTATATTTATTAAAGCCATAAATAACAAAACAACCAGCCTTTTGTAAACGTTGCGCTTCTTTAATATTATTTTCTTCATCAAAACGAGCCGTTACCTCAAACAATACGGAAACATTTTTTCCATTTTCAGCAGCTTTCAATAAAGCGGTAGTTATGCGCGAGTTTTTAGCTAATCGATAAATGGTTATTTTAATCGCTAATACACCAGGATCTTCAGCAGCCTGCTCTAACAATTCTACTACATATTTAAAATCATTAAACGGATGATGAAGCAACACATCATGCTTCTGCAAATATTTCAACAAGTTTAGCGATTCGCCTCCAGCCGGATTTAATAAAGCCAATGGTTGAACAGGAGGCGCAAGTTTATGTAAATAACTTTTAAATTCAGGATGATTTACAATTTGCCACAAACACGTAAAATCCATTAAACTGGAATTTATAAAAATATTGCAGTCGTCAATTTGATATCTTTCTAGCAATATTTTCATCATCCAAGCTGAATAATTCTCTTCAACTTCTATCCGAACAACACGAGCAGTTTTTCGTGTTTTAATTTTCTTTTTAATTTCATCAATGAATGCTTCATCCACGTCATCACTCTCTTCTACAGAAAAATCTCCATTTCGAGTAATTCGAAATAAGTTCGTTGATAATATTTCTACATTACGAAAGAGTTTAAAAATATTCCAACGTACTATTTCTTGTATGGGAATAAATAATATTTTATCCTCTCGTCGGATCTCAAAAAAACGTGGTATGTTCGTTGGTAATTGAATCAACGTCAATCTTCGTTGCTCCCCAATAATAGTTCGATTGATGGTTACAACACCAAAAACCAATAACTTATTCATCATTATCGGAAATGAATGGTGATTATCGTAAGTCATAGGTGTTAACATTGGGAAAATCGTTTTTTTGAAATACGTTTTCACAACATCATTCTCTGCTTTCGTTAACTCACCTTCTTTTGAAACAATATCAAAATTCCTTTTTTCAAATTCTGACTTCAAAGAATCGTTATATACAGTTAATTGTTCTTTACAGAAGTCCTGCAAGTCTTGAAACAAGACACGTTTGAATGCATTTTCACGTAAACCAGAATAATCTGTACGTTCTCTATCGTAATCTAAATAGTTATACAAACTACCCACACGTATTTGAAAAAACTCATCTAAGTTGGAGGATGTAATCGCAAGAAATTTCATTCGGTCAAAAATATTCCGAGTATCATTTTTGCTTTGATCTAAGACTCTATAATTGAATTTAATCCAACTTAAATCGCGACTTATATAATTTGTAGAAACTTGTGTTCCTTTTGTATTCAACGAATCTTTAATAATCATACCACCTATAACATTACACTCCTAAATAAAACAAAAAAAGGGGATTTCTCAATCCCCTTCTACGTTATTTTTATGTTATTGTTTTAAATATCAATTTTAGCATAACGAGCATTTTTCTCAATAAACTCTCTACGTGGTGCAACTTCATCTCCCATCAACATAGAGAATAAGTGATCCGCTTCTGCTGCAGACTCAACGCTTACTTGTTTTAAACTTCTTTTTTCAGGATCCATTGTTGTTGACCACAATTGCTCTGGATTCATTTCACCCAAACCTTTATAGCGCTGAATACCAACAGAGTCTTCCTTACCATCTTTCGCAAGTTCTTTGACAGCTTGTTCACGCTGTTCTTCCGTCCAACAATATTTCTCTTCTTTCCCTCTTTTAATCAAATAAAGTGGTGGTTGAGCAATATAAACGTGTCCGGCATCAACAAGAGCACGCATATAACGGAAAAAGAATGTCAAAATCAAGGTGCGAATGTGTGAACCATCGATGTCCGCATCCGTCATGATGATTACTTTATGATAACGAAGTTTTGTAAGATTTAATACTTTTTCGCCTTCTTCTGTTCCGAAAGAAACACCTAAGGCGGTAATCATATTTTTAATCTCTTCGTTTTCGTAAATTCTATGTTCTTGTGCTTTTTCTACATTTAAAATTTTACCACGTAAAGGTAAAATAGCATGGTATTTACGATCTCTACCTTGTTTTGCAGAACCACCAGCAGAATCCCCTTCGACTAAATAGATTTCACATTTAACAGGATCGCTTTCAGAGCAATCGGCCAATTTACCAGGTAAACCTGTTCCAGACAAAACGCTTTTACGCTGCACCATTTCTCTTGCTTTACGAGCAGCATTACGCGCTTGAGCAGCTAAGATTACTTTTTGAACAATGATTTTTGCCTCTTTCGGATTTTCCTCTAGATAGATGTTTAACATTTCACCAACTGCTTGGTCAACTGCACCCATTACATCCGAGTTCCCTAATTTTGTTTTTGTCTGTCCTTCAAATTGAGGTTCTTGAACTTTAACAGAAATTACCGCTGTCAGACCTTCTCTAAAGTCATCTCCGGTTACTTCCATTTTCAATTTCTCAAGCATACCCGATTTGTCAGCATACGATTTCAAGGTACGAGTCAATGCTCTTCTGAAACCAGCAACGTGCGTACCACCTTCAACCGTATTGATGTTATTTACATAAGAAAATACGTTTTCAGAGTATGATGTATTATACAACATCGCTACTTCAACAGGTATTGGGCCCTTGTCCGTTTCCATATATAATGGTTTCGGAATCAAATTTTCTCTTGTTGAATCTAAATATTCAACAAATTCTCTTAAACCACCTTCAGAATAAAATAATTCTATTGCAGACTTTCCATCTTCACCAACTTCACGATGATCTTGAAGGGTAATTTTAATTCCTTTATTTAAGAAAGATAATTCACGCAAACGATTTGCGATGGTTTCGTATTTATATTCAGAACTAGTAAAAATAGAATCATCGGGTAAAAATTGAACTTTCGTTCCATGAATCTCAGATGTACCAATTTCTTTCACATCGTATTGAGGAATCCCCTTTTTGTATTCTTGCTGGTGTACTTTACCATCGCGGTAAACGGTAACTTTCATGTCCTTAGATAAGGCATTCACACAAGAAACACCCACACCGTGCAATCCACCAGATACTTTGTAGGTATCTTTATCAAATTTACCACCGGCATGCAAAACGGTCAATACAACTTCAAGCGCTGATTTACCATATTTAGCAATCACTCCTGTTGGGATACCACGACCATTATCTGTTACGGAAATAGAATTATCTTCATTAATCTCTACCGTAATATCGGTACAATGACCAGCAAGTGCTTCATCAATAGAGTTATCTACAACTTCCCAAACCAAGTGATGCAAGCCTCTTATACCAATATCGCCAATATACATGGCAGGTCTTTTACGAACAGCTTCTAAACCTTCTAAAACTTGAATATTATCCGCTGAGTAGTCAGCTTTGTTGTTTTCAATCTCGCTCATTTTCTTTAAGTAGATACAATGTAAAAATACAATTTTTTACCCGCATTAGATAGCGAAAAAATAGTATTTATCCACAAAAAATGCTTCTTAAAATGTTCCAACTGAGAGCATTACAAGTGTGCATCCTTCTACTGTTTCTATGTCATTTTTTTGAAGTATTTCTTCAAATTCTGGGTTCTCTGTACCCGGATTGAAAATGACTCTTTTAGGTTTTAATGAAAGGATGTATTTGTATTCGTCTATTTGATTTTGGGCATTAATATAAAGCGTTACCGTATCAACGTTATCTAATATCGGACGGTCATTAATAATAGCTTTTCCTAAGACCTCTCCTTTTTTTCTACCTATGGGAATAAACTCGTGATCGTGTTGTTGCAGGCGTTCTGCAGCAAGATATGCGTAACGAGTTGGTTCAGGTGTTGCTCCAAGTATGACAGTTTTTTTCATAGTAAATGGTGTAAAGTGTAGATAAATGGGTGTAAAGTGAAATTTCAAAACGAAACAATATCGGATTAATGTTTCTTTAAATCTTTAACAAAACAGGCATTGAATTTAGTTCATTTAACAATTTAATGAGTCCTGTAAATTTGGCGTACATAAAGTTTATTATTTCTAACCAAGGATAAAATATTCAGTATGAAAAATCACAATCGCAATTAAAAATAGGCAAGCTTACATTTTATACTTTAAGAATCACCTAATGCCTTAGCGTTTGGCTTTAAGCTTTTTCTCCAGCTAAACCCAATCCCTGCGCTATCCTCAACGCGCAGCTTTCGCCGTCCATTGCCGCAGACATAATACCTCCTGCATAACCAGCACCTTCTCCACACGGATACAAACCTTTCAAGGTAACATGCTGTAAGGTTTCTTTATCTCTGGGAACAAATATCGGAGAAGATGTTCTGCTTTCAACTCCTATCAATAATCCTTCATTGCTTGTATAACCATTTATTTTAGACTCAAAGGATTTTAAACCTTGTCGCAAACGTTGTGCAATCATATCGGGCAAGACATCATCCATCTTTGCGCTCTTCAAGCCTGGTTGATACGAACAATCAGGAAGAATGGAAGAATATTTATTTTGAATAAAATCTGCTACACGTTGTGCAGGCGCAGTTTGTGTTTTACCACCTACTGCCCAAGCATTTTGTTCCACACTTTTTTGGAATTCGAGCGCTGCAAATGCACCATATTTTCCAAACTCTTTTATGTCTTCTAATTCAACAGCTACAACCATTCCAGAGTTTGCAAACTTCGAGTCTCTCCTACTTGGCGACATCCCATTTACGACCAACTCTCCTGGTGACGTAGCAGCTGGCACGATAAATCCACCTGGGCACATACAAAACGAATACACGCCACGTTCTACTTTCTGATATTGTGTTTGTGTCACCAATGAATACGCTGCCGCAGGGAGGTATTCACCCCGATCGGCACAATGATATTGTTTGGAATCTATAAGCGATTGAGGATGTTCAATACGTACACCAAGGGCAAATGGCTTAGCGTCTATTTGAATACCTTGTTCGTGCAACATATAAAAAATATCACGTGCCGAATGTCCTGTGCAAAGTATGGTTGCAATCCCTTCAATGGATTCGTTGGTATTTGTAACCACACCTTTGCATTCCCCATCGCGAATAATTAGTTTTTCTACGCGCGTGTCAAATAAAACTTCGCCACCGTATCTTTTTATCGTCTCTCTAAGATCTGTAACCAATACAGGCAATTTGTTAGTACCAATATGGGGATGTGCATCTACTAATATATCCTCGGTAGCACCATGTGCAACCAGCACTTCTAATACTTTTCGAATATCACCACGTTTTTTAGAACGGGTATATAATTTTCCATCGGAATAGGTACCCGCACCACCTTCTCCAAAACAATAATTGGATTCTGGATTTACTATGTGATCTTTATTAATTGCAGCTAAATCTCTTCTACGTGCACGTACATCTTTACCACGCTCTATAACAATAGGTTTAATGCCAAATTCCAATAAGCGCAACGCAGCAAACAGCCCTGCAGGACCGGCACCAATGATCACAACTTGATGCTTCCCATTCGCTTGTTTATATATTTCTTTATCCAGTGCTAATAATGGTGGCAGCAATTCTCCTTTATCAAAAACCTCTACACCCAAACGCACCAATACTTGACGGCCACGTGCATCAATAGAACGACGTTTAATTCTAAAATGAAAGGAATCGATGGATTGATAGGAAGTTTGAGCTTTAATAGCTCGTTTTATGTGTTCATCCAGAACAGCGTCTTCGGGGCGAAGCGCAATTTCAATTAGTTTACTCATGGGTAAGGTTTTTATCCTTAAATCAGGTTTGTAATAGCATGCAATATACGGATATTAAGGATAATATGACTAGACATAAACCCAACTATTACTTCTTCTTTTTAAAGATTATTTTTTTATTGTCAATCAACGTTCTTATGGAATTATCTATATCTGGACAATATAAATTAATAACTGTTTCAATTTTATTCTTTTCAATAGTCATAAATGTAATCTCTCCCTGTAAATTTTCATATTTAAATTTCCACTCGGGTAAAATCATATCCCAAACACTTAAGTGTAACACAGAAACACGTATTGAGGAAGAAGGCAGTATATATGTCATACCTGATTTTATATCCGACTTTTTTAATTTAAAAAAAACATTTTCTTGGTATTCCTCCTCCATTCTATCGGGTTGGTCATAATTGTAATGGTAATAAAGAATTATACTATCACCTACAGTTTTAATGCCTGTTGAAATTTTACCATAGACATCATGATAGTTAACAGTAAGTCGGATCAAAGATTCACACTCACTATCAATTATTACGTTATTTCTATGAATGATATCTAATTCTTCTTTATTGGAAAATAAATTAGAACTTAATCTCAGACTTTTTATTTTCGAATTTTCTATTAATGAAATTGGTATGTTTTCAATTTGGGTACATTCAAATCCGACATAAGTAAGATTGGGTAGTTGACCAATGAAATCTGGCAAGATTTTCAAATTGAGATTATCAGACATTGATAATTCTCTCAAACCTTTATAATAAAAATGAGGAATTTCGATTTCAAAAATATTGTTGTCATTTAGTAACAATACTTCAAGTGATTTTAATTGCCATACTTCTGCAGGAATCTTTTCAATTTCATTACCCCCCAAATACAATTTCATTAAATTATCCATATTACTTATCCATACTGGTATATGGATAATTTTATTTGAGCCTAAATCAAGATCTTCCAACATTTTAAAATATGAAATATCATCAGGAATAGCTGTCAATTCATTCCGAGACAAATCAAAAGTGGTTAATTGATTTAAATTCCTAAAACTACTAGACATTATTTTAATTTTACCTCTGGAAAGATTAATGTTTTTCAAATTCACCAGATTTCCTATCTGTTCAGGAATCTCCGTTAAATCATTTTCAGATAAATTAAGATTCAATAATTGATTTAAATCACTAAAACTATTTGGCAGTATTTTAATTTTACACCCAGAAAGATTAATAATTTTCAAATTTTTAAGCATACCAATCTCCTCTGGAAGTATAAATGACTCTGAGGTGAAATACTTAATTAAATAAAGTTCTTCTAAAGATGTAAGTTGAGAAATAGTTGACGGTAATGTTTGAAGATGGCAATTCTCCATTTTCAAAACTTTTAGATTTACTAATGCTCCGATTGAACTTGGTAAGGAAGTTGCCTCATAATAGGGCAATGTTAAATTTGTCAAATTAGTCATGCTCGACAAATACCCAACAGCTTCAGAAATATTTCCAAAGTTGTACATATTCAAATTTTGCAGATTCTTCAATAGGCTTATTTCCATAGGAAGTACAGCCATCTGATAGCCACGAATACTTAAATTATTTAATTTTTCATTATGGGATAATTTAAGAA
>ERZ724508.220-NODE-220-length-41380-cov-5.835451_pt1 | contig 41380 bp, 59 predicted proteins | sample MGYA00376041_ERZ724508 | MGnify/ENA primary metagenome ERZ724508 (study PRJEB28724, sample SAMN07190887) | wastewater metagenome | isolation source: effluent of sewage treatment plant in Hong Hong | place: USA: Christiansburg, Virginia | collected 2016-03-01 ...
GGACCGACTCCACCTCATTGACTCTCGTAGTGAGGCCTATCAATGTACCCGATAGACCAAGGAGTTTGTCGGTGATCGCCTCGACAAACTGAACTCCAAACATTCGAAACTGGTTGCCTACAACGCTGAGCTGTTAAACTCGAATGCTAACATGGAGTCCTTCCGGCAGGAGATGGCAGCCAAGCATCATTAGCAACGTAAGTTGCTCGAAAAGAAGACTGCTCTGCTGAACGAAAAAATTGCGGAGCGAGTGAAGATCAAGGCGAAGATCTAGAAGGTCCAAAATGAGCGAAAACTCGTCTAGCCTAACGTCACGAGTTCACGCCTACACGTCTGCATTCTGAGAATGCAAACCATGAAGAACCTGCAGCTGCTGTGGCACTATACTGATGTCAAAATGCCCGAGGAATCTGTGTTTGACTACTTCTCGCCAAAGAAAGAAGTGTCCAAGAGAGTCGAGGTGCAGGAGATGGTATACTACGTTACCAGCCTGCTCTACCCGAGAATGTCGACGCTGCTTACCAAGATCTGCTACCAGTCAAGGATGTACGAGGTGCTTCTTCTTGGGGACGTCGACAAATCGCTCACGGAAGAGCTCCGTGGGAAGATTGGAGCAAACAGCGAGGTGGAAGTCAAGCGGAGCGAAGCAAGTTCGCGATTGGTGAAGCAACTGATTATATTGGCAAGCAGCACCCAAGTCAACACTTTTGTCAACGACTTCCGAACAAAACTCGCTGAGCATCTGATGAGTTTCAACAACGACATTATTCGAGTGTGCTATCTGAATTTCCTTGCAGTCAAGGAAGGACTCGAGGAAATCAGAATCGTCTACATGCTGGGGCAAATTGAAACCACACGATCAGTCTACCTGCTTCAAGTCAAGTCCCCTCCGACGATCGAGCAGCTTCAATCGCTTGTCGACCGAAAGAAGCGCAGCGATCTCAGCGACCTCATTGACGATCTCGGCGAGCGCAAGACCTACTTCGTGATGGATATCCCAGAAAACATCCACAAGAGCGAGGAGAAAGTTTACATGGATGCTATCGAGTTCGTGCGCAAGCACAAGTGATACAATCAGGTTAAATTGTTGATTCGGAGCTGGTTGTCGAAAAGCTCTTCGAAAAGTGAGCGTAAGTTATTACCGATGTCCTTCATGGTGACGCCCTTCTTGAGCTGGTTCTTGAGATAGCCTAACGACTCCTCAAGAGCGTCTCGTTCGGAGGCAAGCCGCAGAGTCAACATTGATTTTTCAGGCGCGTTCAAGAGTTTGTCAATAGTACTGTCAGTTAGTTCGAGTTGTGAGTATGTGCTAACCGCACGCTCGATCTACTTGTACTGCCTATCCAGCAATGCCTTCTTTTGTTGCAGCTCTTGGCCAATGACTTAGTGATACCCAACATTGAATGCTGCATCTTTGCATTGTAGTGACAGCATAGCGAATTAACTCTCCAGCTCTGCCTGTTCCAGTTCAGTCTTGTTTACCGCATTCTTTAGCAATGGGTGCATAGCCTAACGCTCCACACTACGATTCAGCTCGTTCGGCACTGTCGGGCTAATCCTTACAAACGGAAAGTTATCGGTAATTCTAGCATACACCTCCTTCACAACTTCCAACTGCATAGTCACTCACGGTACCAAATCGGTCTTGACAGACCATTACTTGAGCTTAGGCACCTCAAAGAATAGGTACCATTTCTTGTCCATTGGGTTCTGCAGGTATTGGGCAATACCATTAAGCAGATATAGCTGATTGCATTGGTGAACATTTTCTGCGTCAACGACACAGTACAGTTAGGGTTCTGGATCGACACCGTCGGCCGAATTTTTGGGTACTCCTTCGGAAAGAGTATCTTGCAGTTCAGCAGTACATTTCGTTTGGACGGTCCGTAGGGTACTTCGACTGCATCGATAAAGGACGTACGGTAGCCTTGCATACATAGAACGGACTGCACAGCCTGTCCGTTGACAGCTCCCAATTGCGATGGGTAAAAATTGCGGTAGGTCATTCTCAATCGTTTGCTGTCCTCCATCACGCGGGTGCTACCTTAACAGCATCGCTTACGGATCATTGTAGCGGGCTTCCATCACGATTCTTCGTGTGTTGATCTCGTCCCTGCGGAATACCTCTTCGTCCATGATCTTATATTATATCAGATTATTCGAAGTACAAGTAACCCGCAAGATGACGACAAGCTTCAAGGATCATGAAGCGAAAAGCCAACTTGGAAAAATGCTTTGCTTTCCATAAGCAAAGACTTGAAAAATATTGACAACAAAATATATCCAGTTTCGTCTCGGACGATGCCGAGAGGCTGTGTGCTGCTTGGTAACTGAAGAATTGAATCAACGGCATCCAGATAATCATATCTTTCTGAGCAGCAGCACCAGATTGCGGCGGCTGTCACTACAGCTAATCTAGCTTCCACCAAAGCCAACGGTGACATCCTAACAACTGGCGAAATTCTGCCTGATTGTCTCGTAGCTAATTGCCGCCTCGCAAGGTGTGTGAAATCTCAATTGGAGATGCCAGTTAGCGTGACCATTGTCTCGGAACGCGTATCCACCAGTCCAGCGCCTGCCACAGTATTGAAGGGTTATCCCTCCGTCCTTAAACAGCACAGTACTTTAGATTCCTTGTGCTTGGAGTGATCTGCCACCGGCTAGGACGAATCTCCAATTCCCTTCAACCGGCTTTCCCGTGAGGTGGCTCAGGACGAGTCCGCTTCTGCGGCAAGATGCCTCATAAACAAAGCAGAACAGTACTGCCATTACCAGGCCCAACCTGACCGACATTGATCTGATCGAAAGATATAATGCAATCAACAGCAAGAGCAGTAGCATAGTTTTAAACCCCACATAATTTAATCCAATGGATCTTCTTCGGTATGCTTTCACCAGCCTCGAACAGCTAGCGTTGTAGGGGATGGAGGCTTTGGCATCTGTTATCCTTCATGCCTGTTTTAAGGAACACTTATCACCGAATATTTGGCAGCAGTTAACTCGGTAGCAGTCGTTACAGCGAGGAGGAAGAACGACAATATGGTTTGCCAAGACGTGGTTTCTGGTGGTATCATATCATTGAAGGCCAACCGGCAGGAATAATACTCGTCCTATTTCCAGCAGCTAAAAACCCAATTCCTCTGCTGAACGCAAGAGTCCGATAACCTGATGTTCCCATCGCCCATCAAGTTATATTACATCAGACTGGTCCGGATATGAGCAATCAGCAGCCGGAAGAAAATAAGCTTCGAGGAATCATGAAGCAGGAGGACAATTCGGAGAAGAGGTTGCCTCGCAAGAGCATCAGCTTCAAAAATATCGACCAAGTCGTTGTCTACCACGATAGCAGCAGGTACAAACAATTCAAATTCAGTCCCACAAAACCAACAGAGCACACAAGGCTGACTGCCGACGAGGAAGGATCGGGATCGCTGGGAGCGATTAGCAACAGCGCGAACTGGCCAACTCATCAAGCCGATGCTGATGGTAGCAAAAGAAATATGGCGGCTAGTGGTTCGAATATACCAAAGCAGGAAGGCCTTTCGGAGAGAGAGCAAGTCGCCAACACCACCGTTCCTCTCGACGATGTCCCAGATCGGAACGATGAGATCCGCCGTCGGCTCGAGAACATCAGTAGGAGGAGATCTGTGGCTGCTAATTTGAATCCGAACCTTCCCTTGCCTGCAGTTCTCCAACCACAACGAGAGGAGCCACAAATGAAAGCCTAGCCATAGCCAGGACCAGCACAGCCAACCGGCAGGCGACTGAGCGACGCATTCAAGCGCGGACTCCGACAATAGCGATTGACAATGGACGACGAGGAGTCTCGCAAGATCCAGAAGGAAATCCAGGATCTCGACGACTGCCCGAGCAACAATAAGCGACGCATGGACCAGATGAAATCAAGCATGTCGACGAAGCAGATGGTCAAGTCACGCCAGACCAAAGGCCTGGACGAGCTGTACTCCATGTTCGAGTGCTACAGCGATGAGAAGCCCAAGTCCCCGAAGGAATAGCACAAGTCCAGGCAGCCGAGCCGGATAACCATCGGCTTGAAGGACGTCGAGCGACTTGTAATGGAAGAGGGTTTGGAAGGGAGCAACAACGAATATTCGTTTGAGCAGAGCCCCAACTTTAAGAGGACAAATAGTCCGAGCTTCAAGAAGCCAGTCAATCCCATCCTGAACAAGTATATTGATGGGTCGGTGATTAAAGGTTCTGAGCAGAAATTTTCCGAAACGAAGGCTATCTCTGGTGAGATGGATTACTCCCAGAAACGTTTGAAGGTTATTGCTTTCTTGGAGGAGATGAAGAACAAGCAGTCTTCCATGCTGGATAGTAAGTCCCCCCGAAATAAGGAACTGCAGACGAAGAGAGAGGCTCTGACAAACAAACTAGCCGCCCTCCGATAACGAGAAGCAGCAGCAGAGAGAAAAAGTAAATTCCTATCAGACAGCATCCGTACTTCCAAGGCAGAGCTGATGAATTTGCAGCAGCATGCAGACATCAATCGTGAGCTTAAGCTACTGCTGGGAGCAAGCCACCTCTGTGCCTACTCGAAGGAGCAACTGAAGGAAGCAGACACCAACAATGGCGAAGATTTCGAGTATTACGTAGAGCTCGCCTTCGACCATGAAATTTACATCAAGATCAAGAAGAAACTCAGCAAGGAGCCCGATATGCGTATCAGCAACTCCCTTATCTCTGATCAGCAGACTGATGTGTTGTGTGCCAAGGCCATCGCAAGCATCATCAAGAACACGTTCTCTCGCAACTGTTCGAATAAGGAAATGTTTGACACCATTGTGTTCCTGAGCAACCAGTATGCGGGACTCAAGAAACTGCAGGAACAATTGAACTTCATCAGCCAGCTCACCGATGTGCGTACTGTGACCCTCAGCAACACTCAGGATCGGCTGGTCATAGTGGGAAACTCTCGCCGTAATGAAGGTGAGTTCGAGATCCGCATCGAGCTCGGCGATGGCTGTTGGTGGCAGCATGTAAAGGCCAGTATGGTTGGTTACCAGGAGCAAGTCGACATGCTTCAAAGCAATTGTCGCAGAACTACCAACTACCTAACAGATTTGGTGCTGTTGCTATCACATAAGCTGGTCTGACAGTCAGTGATTCATTCATTCGTGTCCGAATACTGTAGCCACCAGCATCATTATCAGGTTGCCAAACGTTGCCGCTAGGAACAGGTAGAAGGCTACAAGGTTCTCCTCGCCCACACATTTACCAATCCACGGGCAATGGTGGTCATGACCTATAATGCATACGTCGCAGTCCATGCAGTGAACTGTACGGAGTGGTCGAACTATCTTGCACGGCTTGCAGAATCGCTGTTAGCATCTTGAATGTTCATCGGCCTATTCAGCACGCGAGGCGATCCCGGGAACCGAAAAGCCGATGTTGAGGTACGACAGTAGGAACAGTAGGCTGCTAACTATGATCACTATCTTCCACACCGTCGTAACCTGCTTGGTTACTTCTGTGATGAGGAAGTACACCAGCCCGATGCTTACGAGGAACGAGAGGAAGAAAACCCAGTCTACAATGAAGAATAGTCTTACAGTGGGGACCTAACATGTAGCGTGGCTAGCCATTGTCCTTGCGACCAAGCGGCAGAGTTCTCCCGAAGTGACGTTTCGGCTGAGGTACCTCCTCTTCCTCTTGAACAAATTGCATAATTATTGCCAAACGAATCACTGGGGTGAGGTAATACGAAGCAGCTCGTAGTACTTCTTTTCATAGCAGTCTTTTGCGCAACCGGTGTGTTCACGAGCCTTTGTCGCATACTTTTCTATGCGCCTGGTCTGCCTGTCATACTCACTACGCAGCTGATCAATTTTTTGGAGAAGGTAGCGGTTCTGCTGGAGGAGGTTGTAGGCTGCCATGCTGTTCTCTACCTCTCGCAAAATTGTTTACTTTAGTTTAGGACGTATGGACAAATCTTTTCGATTACGATGTTGTCAGCTGGTAACTCAGGCTGCTGCCTCTGCACGCCCCCGCTTACTAAACTCTCGCTAATGCGTTCTAGTTCCTGTGGAGTATATATTGTCTAGCGGCCAGCTGAAGGAGTATGGCGATGGCGAGCCTGCTCCCTCAAGAGTGCATTCTCTTCCAACAGTTGCTGGTACTGACGCTGGCTTTCAGCAAGAGTGCGGCTTTGTTTGAACCCGGTACTGTGCTCGTCGGGGCGGTAGCCTTCCTTATAGGGTGTACTTCCGAACATCGATAAAATTTATTCGCAACTCCCTTATAGTTTACTGTTCCACAATGATGTGCCTCATCCAACTTATTATATCTGACTAACCTTATGATCAGAACAGTGCTTGCGATAAGCTTGCTTACCGTCGCGTTGGCGACCCTGGAAGTGTATAGCCCCTCAGCCGTGCGCGAACAGTTCAACGGCACTATCAACTACACGGTGGGCAACTTCGGACATATTCCTTTTGGGAAGACCCTTGTGGGACCGCTCTATGTCGCCGACCCTCTCGACGGATGCGAGTCCGACAAGCTTAAACCTCTACCATCTACTCGTAATGACCTGAGTTAAGCATAGAAACCCCGTTTCTCCTGATCCGTCGAGGTGGCTGCAACTTCGTCAAGAAAGTCGAGAACGCAGAGAAGATTGGCGCTAAGCTCGCCATCATAATGGACAACATACCGGAGAATACCGGGTATCTGACCATGAAGGACGATGGAACCGGCTACCGTGTGAAGATCCCATCCATTCTGATCAGCATCGATGACGGTGAGGCATTGCAGAAGCAAGCCAGCAACAACATTACCCTGAAGATAGCCTTCGAAACGTCCAAGAGCGATCGGGTCAATCTTACCCTCTGGCTAGAAGCAAGTACCACGTGGAATGAGCGTAGATAACCGTATAAGCTACCACCTTATCAGATAGTTCGCAAGTGACTTCCAGAAGGTGAAGGACTTTGTTGACTTGCGCATTGTCCACCACACGACGACATGCTTCTTCTGCCGCACCAGCGATTGCTACGGTGATGGCAAATTCTGTGCTTTGAATCATGAGTTGCGATCGACAGCGCAGGGAAAGGACATCATCAACCAGCAGCTTCGCGAGAGGGTGGTCTTCGATTTGTATCCTGACAAATGGTGGAGCTATATGGACAAGTTCGATCTGGAGTGCGACGATATGCTGAGTGCTGCTAAGTGCAGCGAAAAGCTATTTTCTCAGTTGAGCATCGATGCCGATAAGGTTCGTGTGGAACTGCAGAAATCAATGGATAGCCAGCAGGTGCTAATTGAGAACAAGGAGCTGCTCGACGGAGGAGGAATTACCGGCTACCCTGCAGTTTCGATTAACAATATGCGAATTCCTGGAGCTCTGAAGGTACTTTGTTGCTAATTTAGAGCACATACCTGCTTGAGGAGATCTGCACGACACTGAACAAGCCACCTGAGGTCTGCGGAGAAGTCATCGAAATGAGCACATCACCAACACCGAAGGAACTTCCACACCCCAACTATGGGTGGACTATCGCATTGATCATGCTCATAGCCACTGTGTGCTTCACCATCGCAGTAACTTCTATTGCTAGCTTAGTTCTGCTTAGCCAAGCGCTGCCTTCGTCGTCGAATCAGCACCGAAATGACAAGCCAGGTCAGCGAGATGGTCTCGCGCTACGTGGAGTTCTATTCCGACCGAGCACACAAGTGATGATAACCCTCCTACAAATGTCAGTTCAGCCGGTTGTCGTAGGCAGCTATGCACAGCGACATCAGCATATGTTTAATACTCCGCTGCACTTCTTCTTCGTCGGATGAACAATCGTTGTCCATGTTCACAGGGATCTTCGATACAGGCAAACAGTACGTAGAGCTTCGAAATGGAAGGAGGCAGCAGTCCAGCCTCATCGAACAATTCGAACGTGAAATTTTCGCGGCCTTTGCGCAGAACCACTGAGCCGGCAAGTTTGGCGCGACTTCGAACGCCCAGTGGTGGGGACCTTGCCCTGCATATTTGGGTGGTCCTACTGATCTTCTTGCGGGTGGTCCGAAGGTCCCTACGGTTGGTGGTTGGTGGACACTCCTATCGGTTGCTTCTTCGTTTGGCGGTCGTGCTCTTCGGAAGCAGACCCTTGCGATGCACCATGCAGATGTACATGCCTTTGGACAGCTCAATATTGCCATTAGCAGTTTCCAGGAAGTACGGGCTCCTCACAACGTAGCTGGACATCCCTCACTAACGATTATTTAAATTATATGCTTCGCGTCCAGCACTAGAGCTGAGTTGACTGGCAGCTGATAGTTTCCTATGGCAATACGGAAGATTAGAGAGTTAGCCTTAAAATTATTGGGTTAGGAGTTCAAACCCATAAGTACACCTACATCTTTGTCGGGTGTTGTCGGACGCTGGCTAACTTATTGCATCAGGACCATGACGTGCAATTATTAATAATTCCGAGCAAAGTAATATGGAGGTCAACTACAAGGCTAAAGGCGACGATCTTATGGCTGCAGCACGCAAAAAACTCAAGGGTACAGCCTCCTTTTGATTCAGGTTCCACCTTCAGCAACATCTTTGGTAGCAAGTCCGAGCGTGCTGAGTAGGCTGTAGAGATCTTCAAGCAAGCAGCAACCAACTACAAGTTGGGCAAGAAGTGGGATGAAGCAGCCGCGGCCTATCTCGAATGTGTTGAGTGCGATCGCATAATGAAGGGCGGGGACTGTGCAGACTTCCTCATTGAGGCTGCGAACATGAAGGAGAAGGTGAATACCGCAGGTATTTCAATTCGTGATGTCTAGAGAGTGTTAAGCTACTGGACCAAGCTGTGGAGGTGCACCTCAACAACGGCAAGCTCAGTTATGGCGCTAAGCTTCTGAAGAAGATAGCTGAGATTTACGAGGGCGATAAGGAGTATGCATTGGCTGTTCGCTACTATAATGACGCTGCAGACAAGTATTCCGCCGAAGCCAACGAGTCGTCGAACGTGAACAACTGTCTGCTGAAGGTCGCCGACCTCTCTATCTACGAACCTGAGGTGGACTACTTGAAGATCATTCCAGTATGCCTAGTGCTTATTCAGCTCCTCGATAAGGTTGCTGACAAGTATCTCCAGAACAAGCTGACTGCCTCAAGCGCCAAAGACTTATACTTTAAAGCGGTGCTGCTATACCTTGCTGGGGATGACACCATCGGAGCTGAGCAGGCCCTCGAGCGTTACACTAGCAATGACCCAACCTTCTTCAATACCCGCCAGCAAAAATTCCTGACGAAGATAATCAAGGCTGTCAATGAGCAGAAGGTGAAGGACTTCGCAGAAGAATGGTACTAAACTTCGTAACTTAGCTTCCAACTCAACCAAGTGGTGCCTCTTGACAAATGGAAAACAACCATCCTCAGCAAGATAAAGTCGACAATTCCCGGTGCAGAGGAGAAGGCGGCTGCAGGTGCCACTGGCGAGGAGGAGGAACTGTGATGTGGCTAGTTGCGATGTGGTTTATGGTTATGGTGGTATCATCAATCAGCTGGAGACCAGTCCAGCAGGCATCGTACTCGTTCCCGTTTCCAGTGGCTGGAAACCTAATTATTCTGCGGGAATGCCGAACTCCACCAGTTTGGCTTCGTAGACCCTGATGGCATCGTTGTATGCCTTTGTGGCGTGGTGGATGCTGTACTTCAGGTTCTTCATGATGCTATTCTTCGACTCTAGGGAGTTGCGCACTCGCTCGTTCAGCTGGTCTACCACCGTTGGCTACAATGAAGACTGCTGGATGACTTGGTGGAGCTGTCCCTTCTTTTCCTCGAGCTTTTCGATGCATGAGTCCAACCGCTGTTTGAGCAAGTGGTTATGGGTGTCGGCATGCCTCTTAACCTCCTCAGCGATCTTATCGAACTTCTCCTCTAAGTCCTTCTTCTAAGTTTCCAGTTTGGTGAGTTTATCGTTGAGTTCTTGTGAGTCCCTTTGCAGCCTTTCGATCTTTTCGCGAAGTACCTGATACTTGCTCTTGTAGTTTTGAAGGCTCATCTTATGCTTCTCATACTGCTTGAGTAGGGTGCGCAATTTATCGCGTTCCCTCCTCAAGTCCTCCAACGGCTTCTTGAGCTCGTTATTGTCGTCGCGCATCATCTGGATCTGCTTCTTGTTGGCTTAGGCCTATTCGTTGATCTTCTTGATCTATGCCTTGTGGTCACGAATTAGTTTGAGATTTTGACTGGTGATGTCGTTGTAGTAGTCCTTGAGCTCTTTGAAGTTACCCTCGTGATTGCGAATCAGCTAGTTGATATGCAGGTTCTTACGTTCCTCCACCTCATGCACCTCAACTTTCAGCTTCAACTCCAGCTCCTCCTTGAGGCGGAACAACCGCTATTCGAATTTCTTTTCGGTTTCGACCAGTTTGTTTTGGTAGTCTACATGCAGCATTCCCTCCTTGGCAAAGTTCTACTTCTACAGCTGCTAACAGCTTTCGATGTATTTCTTCTCGTGCTCGTCGTAGCGCTTTTTGAAGTCATGTTTGACTCCCTTCATGACCTCGATGCGTCGATGGTAGTAATCGTTCTATTTGGTCTTAGCGCCCTAGCCATCTCCCTCGATTTACTTGTTGGCTCGCTACTGTTCATACTCCAGATGCCGAACTTTCTGCAGATACACCTTAACTTCCACATTATGATTCTTCTCCATTGTCTCTGCTTACGTCTCAGCATTGAGGATCTGCAACTTCAGCTTATCGATTTCGGCTTCCGTGTTCTGGTAGTACTGCTCGACCATATCACGGTCCATCTGGATGTAGTTGCGCTTGGATTTCAAATCGTTGCAGCGATCTTTGAACAGGGAAAGGTTCTGCTGGAGTTCTGCAGCGCTCATCTTCATGAACTCGTCGTCGGGTTCCTCCTCCTTCTTTGGCTTCTTGGGCGGCATCGGTGGAAGTTACAAATAATATGCATAATCAGGTCATTCGTTTAGACCATCTGTGGTGCTGAGAAACGCCACCAATGGGGAGTCCAGCATGTCGTTTAGAGTCTTTTATAGGACGTCTATGCGCTGTTCGCTGCGGTCCTGCACGCTTTGAAATAGGTCTAGGAAGGTCATTATCTCCTGCAGAGACTTTAAGTATCGTTCCTTGGAGTTCACCTTGCATGGTTGGTTCGGAGTTGCCGAACTCTATCGGTATTCCACTCGGGTAATCCAACAGCCTTCCTTGGGCAGCATGATCCTGCCGTTGCGGACTTGCCCTACTATTGCCGAACAGTTCTCGCAGAGGAATAGACACTCCCCATATTCATACTGTACCTTGACAGCCTTGACTGAATGTACCTCCAGGAAGTTTGCGTTCTCGCAAATTACCTCAGTCTTACAGATAAGGAGATGACACTTGCCGCACTGTACAAACGCCTCATCCTTTCCTGCCGCATCCTCTTTTCTCAAGGTAAGCTCCATGCTTGCTAATTATCACTGGCCCATCTACTTACAATTCTCAAGTTTAAGAATCTCATAAAAAATCAACAGTCATTTGCAGATTGGGTTCGAGCTTGGGTGGTCCCATTTGTAGTACAACCCTTCCTCCCTCCAGCACCTCGGCCTCTATGTAAGTGTTCATGAAGATCTCCTTGTTGTCGTAGTCGGGGGCGATGATATCCATGAACACTGAGTCCTCCTCCGCTATGAATAGATGGAGGTTGTCCTAGGGAGTTATCAGGTCGATCTAACCAGCTGTCAAAGTCTAGGTGACCTTGCTAGCGATAATCTTGGGAAATAATTGTTGGGAATCCTCATTGGAGGTTGATCGGACGTAGGACTGGGGCACTGACACTTGGTAGTTGTTGCTCTCGAGTGCATACTTGATACGTGTGAGCCGGCCCTTCAGAACCTTCGCGATCACGTACATGTTGGGGTGATCGTGAAGTGTGGTTTTGCAACCTTTGGGGACGAAGAACAGAGTAATTCGAAGTGCAGTGTCCTGGTAGAGCTTGCCTTCAGTTAGCCTCATGGGAAAGCATTCGGGACCTTTGAAATTTTCGTAGGAGATGTCCGAGGCCAATTGGTAGGCTCTCTTGAACTCATCGCTGGAGTAGTGATTCTGCGGGCATATGAGGTACTGGTTGCGAAGCTACAACCCTACCTGAACCAATATGTTCTTTAGTGTGATGTCGCTCATGGTTTACTATATTAAAAGTTGAGAGTCGTTTGTAGGTTTTGGGGTGACGTGATATTGATGTTACATTTTTGTTGGAATAATCGACCCTCAAATTATGCGATGACGTGTTTAGGACGTCAAGGGAAGGCTGGTCGGTGGGTCTTTTAAACTGAAAAACGGAGGAAAATGAGGAGAGTAGACCACGAAGCGAAGTCTTTTCCGTCTGAATATAAGTCTGGCAGGCGAAAATGTTGATAAGGTAAGGGTACAAATAAAAGTATCAGCAAGCTGCGAAGACCTCCAAAGAAGAGTGGTTCCCGTTAACCACCACCAGCTATGTTTAAGATATGAATTCAAAACATTTCATAATGTAGTCGCTGCGACGGTTGGGAACATGAACATATTTTTCTGGGCTATGGCCGATTCGATAGCGGCTGATATGCTCACCGTCGCTGTCATAGAGAATTTCACATCTTCTTGAACCCTTCCGAATTGAGTTGGTCGACTGTGGACAATTCTGACGAACGGATATTCTCCGAACGCGCAAATCCACCACAATGAGCTACCCACGAGCCAGCAACGCTATGCTGTTGGCATCCAACCAAAGAAGATCTTTGATCTAGCTTTCTAAGCACAGTGGAATTGCTGACTTCACAGCTTAGTGATCGAGGCTAAACAGTTCCAGCTGGTTGGATGTGTTCTGGTAAGCTACGCTATCGCTGCTGACTGCAAGTAATGGCTTGTTTGTTCTCGTTGCTGCCACAGATATTTCATTGGATGAGTGGAGTGTTAGTCCACTGTCATTGAGGGTTTCGTAAGTGTTGATCAGACCAGCCGACGTCAGATGAACCAACCGGTTGCCCAGTGTTATCGTGTTGCTGCAGATCACTCCATCAATCAGTTGGACTGTTTGTATGTTTGGCTCGCTAGCCAGCATTAGTGTGTCGAGGTTTTGACAGCAGTAGATACCCTCTTGGTGGCTGTTGATGCGGGTTGCTGGCCTTGCGAGAGGTAGCACTGCTCTGCTTGGCACGGGACTGGTAAGGTTGCTCCACTATTCAAGAAACCTTTCTGTCCCCGAACACACAGCAAAGCCCTTATTCCCAATCGGCACAACGGATTCGATGGGGTAGGACCTTGCTAACTCGAATATTTTGCGCATTAATTATATTGCTCCAAAGGTTATTAGACGGGTCATTGCATCAACTTGGCCTCCAAGTTGTTCAGTACAAACATATTGCGGTGCAGGTTCTTCTTCGTCTGCCTGACGATCTGCTCAAGTTCCTCCTCACAGCGTTCCAGCGTAGCTACACGCTCACAATGCATTCGCTTGCGGTTCTTGAGCTTAATTTGACCATCATCCTCAGGGTTATTCGGTGGGGAGGGCCTAAGATGGGCTTTTTAGAGTACTGAGAACTTTCTTTGTGTCGTCTTCCTTGCCTATGTGTTCCGAAATTGTATGTCCATGGTACTAATCGAACGGGAAACGGTGGGGGATGGGTCGAGGTTGATGTTCAGCCTGTTCTTTTGAATGGATTCACGAGCTTTTTGCATAAAGTCCGTTCCTGTCTTCTTATGACTTGAGTCATGCACGGGTAGAGCCCTCGACTTCATGGTTGCTTTGTCCCTTTCGAACAGTGCTTCAAGGTAAGGCAGGTTCATCGAATCCATGATTTCCTCGGTGATGAGACGCTGGCAAAGCAGCCCACCCATCACCTCCTTGGCATCCAATGCTACAACTTTCCCCTTATCGTTGGCAGCTACGATGCTGGGCAGGTGCACAGCGTTACTGGGCTGGAGCCTTCGGCTGGGACCTACCATGAACATTCTTTCACCTGCCTGCATTATATTGGCAAAACAAATCGCATTGGGTCCCAAACATAGTTATTTGTAATATAAGCTCATGTTCAACCTCAACCAATGCGAAGATCGATTGCTAGAGCTGATCGAGCCGGAAGAGTATGAGGATAGTCCTATTTGGCGTCTATACAAGGAACTGCCGAGTAGTAGCTATGATGGGTAGCGGCAATCTCAGTAACTGTTACAGCAGCAGGTCAGCTCTTCTCAAGAGCCACAGTCGCTATGGGAAGTTCAGCGAGGCTTCTATTCACCCAGCCTGCGAATGTTCGTTGAGTGCACGTTGGAAGAATTCCAATAGCTACAGGTATGCCGGATTCAAATTTACTCAGAGCCACCTAAATAATATTAATAAAATCAAGAGCGAGGCGTCGGCCGATAGGCTGATTGACTTGGGTCAACACCGACGGACCCGGAAAGAAGCTACCCCAAAATAAAACCCTCGGCAAACAGGGCAGAGGGCTGCACGAAAGGTCGCCCTAACCGTCGAACTATGAAGAAGGAGGGGAGGCACCCCAATGGTTGTTGACACTTGTTGAGAGTATTATCCGAAATAATTACCGGGAACCTGTTTATAAATTATTGCTTGGTTGCGGTGTGATTGGAAGTCGTACAACGAATTTACTAGCAACATAGAGCAGATTGGGTGTATACCCATAGCGGCACAAAATACGGACCCATCACCAAAAAAACGAAGAAAACATCGATCAGGAACTGTTCGGTAGGTGAGTCAGTGTGGTGCTAGGGTTAGCTTACACCTCTTCACAATTGCGTCATTCAACCGCTCTTTTTCTGTGCTGGCCTCACCACCCTGCTGCTTTGAGGGTTGTTTGTCATAACGGCTAAAGGATGACCGTTGAGGTGCTCGATCGAAGCTTCCAGAATCAGCTTCGGTCTTGACCCTCCCATGCATCATACTGTTACGGTTTGTACTGACCTGAACACGCCTAGGATGTGGTTGCTGTCTGCCCACCAGCAAACCCGAAGTCGCTACTGGATTAAAACTAGAAGCTATTGTCGTATTTTCCCTCTGAAGCATAATGTTCTCCTGCTCATAAAACTTCAATTTAGCGGTGAGTTCTGTCAGCAGGACCCTATCATTCTGCATATCGCTAATAGTATAGGTCGCTGACTGCAGCTTTTGCTAAGAACGTGCCAATTGGTTTCTTAATTCGCAGTTTTAGAGCACCAAGTGAGCCGACTGTTTCTAAATCTACGCAAGCCGTTGGTGGGCCGTCCTGTTTCCATCAGATTCAGCCTTGGTTCGTTCATCCAGCCTCGACAGTTAGTGCTACAACTTGCCGACATGCTACCGAAGTTCGAGTGCTTCACTGCGGTAGCGGTAGGCATCACTGTTAGTGAGCACACGACTTCGGCTGAGCTAATCTCGAAGCTCGTCAAGTTCTGCCCTCAGTTCTTGGTTTTCCTGTTCCAAAGTGAGCACCTTTCCAATATCCTCTACACCGGGTGCTTTACGAACCGAATCGAGTTCCTGCTGTAGAGATTCGTTGACCTTTCGAAGCGATTCAGTCTCCTGCGAGTAGTACGACTCTTTGCGTTTGAGGTTGTCTACTTCCTGAAGCAGCAAACGCTCACGCTCTTCGTATCGGATGGTCTACATCAGCTAAATCCTTACCAAGTCTCGTATTCTGCTTTCCTCATGCTTCCTTTCAACGGAGGGCTCGCGGTGGACTGATTGAACCGTCTGCGCTATAGATCTCGCACGCTGGTCCAACACTCGTTGCTCAAATGTTGCTTTCTGCAGGCATCGTGGCATGTCCATCAGTCTGCTTATGCTTTCGTTTGCTGATGCTTTGAGATTGGTAAGGGCTCTGAGTGAGTGTTCTCTGATATCATCTGGTTCAGTTCTGAGGTGATTCCTTGCGACTCTATTGAATACTTGTTAGTGACGCTCCTCCTACCTTACCGTCTTCTAGGCTTGCCTGTGATGAAGTTCGTAACGGTGATCTTCCCGAGTTGGTTCTATCCTCCTTGAATGTCTGGAATCCTCAGTAGAGAGAGTCTTCATGGCCTGTCGTTACGAATTTACTATTAAACTGATACGGCAAAGCAATGTCGTAATAATTTGGTGGTCAGGCACTTTCTGAAGCACCCTCCCATAATCAATTGTCACTGAGCGCAGATCCTGCCATTCCATGTTCCGGTCAGGCAGACTGGCGTGCTACTTGCGGACCCGGGGATGGGGATGCAAGATCGTGAAGCAAACGAATAGATGAAACCGGTAATACAAGTCTGGGATGTTGCGGTGGTTACGATCGATCTGCAAGTCTGACCATTCCAGTAATAGCCTGCAGGACAGTTCGCGGTGGTGGTCAAGAAGCAAGAGTTCTGTAGAGCTGAGAAATAATAGCTGCGGGGGCACTGATTGGCGGAATTGCTGATCACACAGTTACCGTTGCTGAGGATGTAGCCAGTAGCACAAGTCGCGGGGGTTGTGATACAGTTATTGCCGTCCCAATAAAATCCAACTGGGCAAATGCTATTCTGTTGTGGGGTGGGAATAAAGATGTCTTGGATGCAGTTCTCTAACTGCCGGTTCCAGCTCCAACCATTGATACACTGACGAGGATTTCTATTGGAAGTGCAAGTAGCACCATTCCAGTAGCTGGTGTTATTGCAGCTTCGATAACAGTTATTGGCAGTGGTGTTCCATGTCCAACCAGCATAGCACTGGTTGTTGATTCCGTCGGTAGTGCAGAACCTGCCGTTGAAATAGCCGCTAACACAAACAGGCACTGGGGTTGGGGTTGGGGTGGACTTGCTGCAATTCCAGTAGACAGAACTCCAAACCCATCCAGTGCTGCAGTTGTTGGGGGTGTTGTAGCTCACACACTGCACACCATTCCAGTAGCCTCCGGGGCAGACGGGAAGGATTGGTGTATTTTGAGTGCAATTCCAGAAGACGGGATTCCAAACCCATCCAGTGCTGCAGTTGTTCGGGAAGTTGTAACTAACGCATTGCTGGCCATTCCAATAGCCTCCAGGACAGTTACGAGGAGGGTTCGGGTTAGGATTTGGGTTAGGGTTCGGGTCGGGATTTGAACTAGGAGCAGTGCAGTTGTTGGCAGTGGGATTCCAAGTCCACCCGTTGACGCATAAGTTAGGATTGAGCACACTGACGCAGATTTGTCCGTTGAAGTAGGTGACCTGAGGAATACAAGTGATGTTGGGAATGATTGAGGGATTAACGCAAGTGTATGTCGAGGTATTCCACACCCATCCATTAAGGCAAGTACCCGCTGACGAAAGTGGAACACATTGAGCGCCATTGTAGAATTGCCCGGGAATACAAACTGGAACTCCACCACTGGTGTTGCTTGGAGGAACAGAACAGGTGTAAGTGGTCCAATTGAAAACGAGACCGGTTATACAGGCGTTGGGATTGTTATAGGAGGTACAATTCGCTCCGTTCCAATAGAAGTTGATGTTGCATCGATTGGGGCGATTACGGTTGTCATCGTTACCATTCCAGTCGTCATTGCCATTGTTGTCATTCCAGTTGCGGCGATTGTTGCCATTCCGGTTGCGGCCATTGTCGTCATTCCAGTTGCGGCCGTTGTTACTGTTGTCAAAGTTATCATTGCCACTTCCTCGGTTGTCTGGGCCTCCATTGTTGCGGTCGGGTTGTGACCAGCGAGAGTTGGTTCCTGGGAAACCTGACTGGGAATTATCGAAGTTAGCTGGCCCGGTGTTTTGCTGGAAGTTGGTTGGGGGTTGCTGAGGCCCAAATGAACCCCTGTTCTGACCTTGTCCTGGTCCTTGGAAGGGACCTCGGAAGTCTCGAGTGTTATAGTTGGACGATGATGGCACACAGGCTCGTGTCCGTTGGTCCCAGAAGGATCCAGGCGGGCAGGGAGGGAATCCCTGAGCAAGAACGACCGCTACCACAACAGTTAGGACTGTTGCTTTTAACATTCAAATGATTTTATTCACTAACTAAAAATGATCAGCTGCCCTATAAATCCCCAGATTATATTGGTTGGAAGGGGAGCTCTGTCGCGGTTCGGTAGTGCTTCTCATCTACACTTGGTTGGTGTATTCGGAGCAGGTTGAAATCATCGGCCACGGATTCGTGGGGGCTACCAACTGTGTAATTAAATTTTTAAGGGGGCTGGAAATAAGGTTGGGCGGTGATGGTGCGCGCGACTAACTTATTATATCGCTGTTTGAATATAGGTTTTCAGATCATAGCCAGTCCTCATTGAAGCGAGGATTGAGGTCGATCTTGATAGCCGGACGCTGGAAGCCAGGAGCAGAGGTCTTTGGGTTCGGGTACATCGCGTAGATGAAGTTTGTGGCATGGTCCATAACGATGACCTGAGAGTCGCCAGTTTCAGAGCGAGGAGCGACATATCGATAAACGAGCTCGGGAGTAATTTGTCCATAGTTTGGCTCGAAATGATTGCGGAAACAGGGCTTGTCGTCTATATAGGCCTAAATAAGTTCATAGTTACCTTCCAGAACATTCCTGGAGTGCGCGGGTGGTTGGAATCCAAGTGCCATGTCTTGTCGTCGTAGACTCGGAAATCGGTCTCGGAGTACTCAATGATCCTGTAGGTGTTGTTGTGGCCAGAACCAATACCAAGGTACACGGAGCAGGTCCTGTTAGTCTGGTTTAGATTGTTCAGAGCGTCATCAATTGTCTTCGAGAATTGGAGAACATCTCGAAGAGCATATGTCCAAGGTTTACCGAATCTGGTCATGGAGTCAGCAGGACCGCCACGAAGCCTCTCGGAGACTCCAATTTTAGCAGAAGAGTAGCCAGTGAGGCTACCGAAAAACCCAGCCCAAGCAATATTGGCGAAAGGAACTGATCCCTCCTCAGTAGGATGGTAGACTGTGATCATCGGGAACTTCGAGATAGGTGCATGTTCCTCCCAATCCAACGACCTCAGCTGAATAAGTTGGCCGCTCTTGGTAGCAGGACCCCACCATCCGCCAATACTGCAAGAAGCCTTCAGAAGTTCCGGAATCAAACTGATTCGGCGCCAAGTCTTGATAGAAATGCCAGAACCAGCAGCAACACCCTTGAATTCATCATCCCACCTCTGTGGAGTGTACTTCTTGGTGATGAGGTAGTTGAGGTCAAGCATGCGTTTTGCGACTGCCACACCACTCTGACCAATTTCGTTTCGTAGCCACCTGGGAAGCTGCGCCAACTGGGTCACGTTATTAGAAATGTAGCCTGCAGCCCAGCCAAAGAAATCCTTTACCATAACTTTAAGCTCGTCCTTCATTAATCGGCCATAAGCATAGCCCATTTCCTCAGCAGTACCCTTGATGGACACAATGTAGAACTTACGACCGTCGTAATCTGAGTCGAATCGACGAATTACCAACAGTGAACTTTTTGCCGTTCAACACGGTCTCGACCAAATCGGGTTCCTGATCGATCAGAGGGAAGTCAATAGCCTAGCCAGTGCATCCTTCGATCTGCGCTGCGCTGGCTATGGCTAGAACGACGAACAAAGCGATGAGTGCTCGTGCCATTGATAGATAAATTACTTTTTGTTATCATCCACACAGCCACAGTATGGACCGGAGAAATTTATATACACAAAGGGACAGGTTTGATAATTTAGAGGGGTCAGCTGTCGGTGGGAAAATAACCAGAGAGGTCTTGAGAGTTGGGATTTCATCTGTCCTCGTGAGCCGATACTGCTGCTCATTTTTTTAATATTTTGTGTGGGTGGAGCAGTCCAAGAGAAATGCCGGAGGCTGGCGTGTGGGTACTCGCTGTCGTTGGCAGCTCGGATGTGCGATATTAACGGGCATCCGCTCAACTTTGCCTCTCATTGCATCATTAGTTCGTTACGATCTCTGATCGGCATAGATCCTTGGTTGCATACGTTGCGCACCCAATCATCAAACCGCTTGCTGCTTGGGTGATCTCTCGCGCTGGATCAACCTGCCAGCCACAGCTTGAAATATTATAATTGCCAACCACTACAATATTAATCGCTGATGGGCTTCACTCCCACACTCAATTCCTAAAGTGCTGAGTGCCTCGCTTGGCCAGATTTCATCACATCCATCCTTCTACATTATATTTAACAACTTTCGATATACTGTTAGAATGCTGGGGTTCTACCTGATTTCCTTCGAGGTGGTTGTCATCGTTCTGTTCGGCATCTTCATGCGCACAGAAAGCTCCACTACTGACAACCTGGATCTCTTCAGCCAGAGCTGGATGCTGCTGCTCGGTAATCGTCATCTGTTAAGTTAGGCTTCACGCTCTACTCCCTTAACTACCGCAAGTTCGATTGGAGCACCATAGCCAATCTGCTCTTTATCGCTGCTGTCAGCTTCCAATGGAATGCCCTCTTCTATGCTTTCTGGACCAGCTGCCTAACTAACACATTCAATGCAACGAGCAGCCTAACAATGCTCGGGTTGATGTCGTCCGTGCAAGCAGTGCTTTGCGTGCTAGTCACAATTGCACCTTTCCTCGCACGAATGAGCCACATCCAAGTGTTCTTGGTGTGCATCGTTTAGGTCATCGGGTTTAGTCTGAACCTCGTAGTGGAGGTGCTGGGCATTAAGGCAGTGACCTGTGGAGGAGGCATGACTATCTTTCTGTTCGCTGCTGCCTTTGGCTTCTTCATCAAGCTGTTCATATACCCACAGCAACGCCACGAGCCCGATAGTAACTATATCAACGGCACCCTGAAGCTGATTGGAGTCGTGCTGATGGTGTTCAGTTGGTCAGGCTTCAACTCAATGGGCACACTCTTCGATACCAGCAACGTAAGCTCTACAGCCAATCTTTCACCTTCAGCTTACTTCAATACTTTGCTCTGTTTGTGTAGCGCTATTATCTGCTCCATAACAGTGCAAAGCTTTGGCAACCGGATCAACATGCACAAACTCAGCGAGGCAGTCTTCAATGTACATCACCGTGCTAACGTAGAGTGGAGTATTGATATCAGCGTGTGCCAGTCTCATCATTGACCCATTTGCTGCGCTGCTTTTGGGAATTTTAGGATGCTTACTCACTGTCCTGTACGAGCGATACGGTCAAAAAGTGTTCTTCCGAGGCGATCCGCTACACGTAATGTTCTTTGGATTACTCTCGGGAATACTCAGCGGAATCTTCGCAGCTGGACGAGCTTCCCGTTCACCAACACTCTCCACCAACACCTATACACTCGGTGGCCTACAGATTGCCTGCATGGTGGTGAGCTTCGGTATAGCGGCAGTGTTTGGGCTGATCGCCGTAGGTATCCTCAAGCTCACCAAGGGCATTAAGTAGACCGAAATCGGTCAGGACCAAGCCTTCTGGGTAATAAACCCTGACATGCTACCACTGTACTCCAGCGAACGTTACACGAGCACCAAGCGAGACCACCCCTCAAAATAACTCGAGTTTGAACTGCGCAGCAACCCCGCATTAGCGGGAGGCAGCCTCATCAAATGACACTGCTTCTCTATCTTTCACTATGCGAACAGAATCAGAGAAGGTCGTTGTCGGCTTGTAGCGGACGTACATTCGACCTTAGAGGATTTTCGATGAATTCCGTGACCTTCTCCTTGTTGAAGTTGCTATCGTACTTATTGAGTGCCAGTTCCTGCTCCTCCTTTTCCAGCTTGATGAATCGGACGTATACCGAACGGAGTTGTCGCTTAACCTGCATCCAACAAGCAGCGAGTTCTAGAACCTCAACCGACATAAGCATGACACAGAATACCAGGAGAACGCCTAACCATAGAAGTTTGTAGATAAAGTTGGAGGCCTGCAACACGAACTGACAGCTAAACACTAACTGCATTAAGAGAAGCACATTCGACGCGAAGTTCGTGGCCCACCAGCGCCACTTAGCGTATCTCACAAACGCTGCAAAGTAGATGACGTAGAGCGATTGTGCCGTTAGCATCACAATCTGAGCAGTGAAAGGGATACTGAAAGCACCCACGAACCCAGCAATTATTATCAGTCGAATCAGCAGTGAAAAGACGATGTGGTTACGACTCACCCACTTCGTGCTGATTTGCTTTTCCACGAGAGCGTAGTAGCGTGGGTCGTCGAGCTGCGCTTTGCTGAAGTTTAGTTTGAAAATGATCAGGGCGAGCCCAGCGATGAGATAGATAAGGCACAGAAAGGCAATGACAAAGTTTGAAGAACCAGCGTTCACTCCCTTGGCAAGGAAGAGGATCTGTGTTAGCGTACCCAGCATGAAGAAATTGTAGAAGAAGGTGTAGAGCCTGAATGGGAATATTACTTTCTTTCTGCGGAACATGAGTGAGAAGGCTGTGCTGGTGCGACCCTCTAAAGCCAACCCAACACTCACAAAGGCAAGCAGTACTGCCAGCACCACGAAGAATTGAATGAGACCGCTGAAAGTTTCTCCTGAGTTCGGTTGGCCCATGTTCAGCCAAACCAGCGGCGTTGAACTATCTTGTATGCCGAAGCCCCAACTGATGAGCATCACTAACTGTAGATTCTCATAGCTTTAGCGGAGGAATCCGAGTCCCAGCAGCAGACTGACAACGAAGAGGACTGCGATGAGAGTGACCATGAATATCGATAGGATGTTGATGAAGGAGCTCGGGTCCAGAGCGGATAGCTGACATGATAGTAGGTATATCATACCGGACTTGCAGCTGAGGCAGGCGAGTTGGTTGGCAGGTTGGATGCAGCTCTGGCAGGTGCTGTAGCACTCGCCAATCATGTATTATAAACCGGATGAACCCCGAACCTCCCGTTACGTTGTAGCTTTTAGCTCGGCCTTGAGGCGGACTTTGTTGCTCGTTCTCGCTTCTCTTTCGCTTTATCAAAGAAATCCTTGAACTTGAAAGGCCTGTTCAGCCACCTAATTATCAAAGTGATGCTGCTAAGTTGGGAGGCGAAGGTACTCAACCGCATCTACAAGACTTCGTACTTTAACTCGATTGCGGGGATGTTCGGTAGTCTTGACGCCTTTGACTATGGAGAGGTAGCTCGTAGCTACTATCGATTCTCCGAATCAGAGGGTTAGGAAGGCTGGAAATGTTTCCTCCCTGCAGCAAACAAACTCGTCCAGAAACATGTCAGTTCCTACGACATGTTCCCGGAGGTGGTTGCTCTGAGCGAACTCTATCGCAACCAACCCGAACACTAGTTTGGTATTGGGGATGTTATATTGGCTTCCTCTCTATCCAAGTGCAAGATCTGGCCGAAGATGTACCGCAACAATGCTGACCACTAGCAGCTGGGAGCTATCGTCAGATTCTATCGCCGATTCACAGAAAGCTTCCGCGAGGAGTTGGATTTCAAGTTCGACCCAGCGATCCTTTCGGTGAAGTACACTAAGGCTATGGAAAAGAACAAACTCAGAAAGAAGACGAATCTACCGTTCCTAAAACTTGTGAGCGATAACGCTACTGAAAAGATTGCCGAGGAAGTTAGGAATAATCCTGATATCCTCACCTGCATCGAACCTGCCTTGGAGAAGCAACCGCTGCACGTTGCTGCCGAACACAGCGACCTCTAGACCATCAAGCTGCTGATTAAGCTGGGCGCGAATGTGGAAGGAACAGACAAGTAGCTGCAGACACCTTTGTTCTATGCCGTGAAGCGTGGTGATCTCAGCATCATCAAATTCTTTGTTGAGGAGCTAGGAGTCAACATCCACCACGAAGAGCATCAGAAGCGTAATGTAATCTACCTTGGTTCTTTCGAGGGAAATCTGGATGTTGTGAAGTACCTGCATCAAAAGGGGTGTGACATCAACAAGCAGTCGAGCTTAGGAAGAACTCCTCTTTCCAAAGCCTGCTACCTCGGTCAAGTCGAGGTTGTTGAGTACCTGCTCAGTCACAAGGCTGACTTTACCTTGAAGGATCACAAGGAACGTTCACCTCTGCACAATGCTGCATGGGGACGGCAGGGAGGTCGTGACGGCAAGAAGCGAGGAGACCAGCTAGTGGACGATTCACCTGAAAGTGTGGAGCTTCTGCTCAAGGCAGGTCATCCAATTGATGTGATCGATTGCGACGGCTTCACACCTTTCTTCAGCTCAGTGTCATCCAACGGTGCTCGGAGTTTCCAGCTTCTAATCAACCGTGGTGCCAATATTAGGCACCTGACCAAGAAAGGAGAGAATGCCTGCTTGGTAGCTGCTAAATATGGCCACCTCGACCTATTGAGATGCCTGGTGGAGCAGCACAACTGCGATATCAACCTTCGCGATTCTTACGGGATTAGTGCTTTGGAAGCTGCTGCTATCCTTGACTACGATAAACCAACTGAGCAACACGAATTTGCGATTCAATAAGCATTCGAAAAGCAAGACCAATTGGATGTGCCCGTTCGCTGCTTCAGCTATCTCGTTGATAAGGTCTTCTCAGAACAAAACGATAAGCACCGCACCTTCACGTTCGGTAACTTCATCAATGCGACTTTATTCTACAAACGACAAGATTACCTCGGCTATTTATTGCGCAACCCAGCTATCGAGAAACCTTTGAGAGAAGCTCTCACAAAAGAAAAGTTTGAAGAGCTGCTGGAGACAAGCACTCATCTCTCAGACCGAGTGTTGAAAGAGTTTATTCGGTGGATGCTACCTCAACTGTCAGGCGGGGACTGGCAACATCTAATCAATGCGCTGTTGCAGAAGAGCAAGCTCGAAGTGCTACGGTTCTGTTTGGAGATCAGCCCAGTTAAAGTCAGGTTGATCGGTCTTAAGGCCCTTATCAAGTTCATTACCGACGAAGACCTGTTATGGAAGTTGCTCCAATTCGACTCTGACTGTACTGACTCAATGGAGAGCCTTACAGAACTATTCACAGGCCTCGTAGTGCAACGTAGAACACAAACTCTTATCCGCATTCTGGTTTCTCCTGAACCACCTGCAGACCAAAAATGTGGAGTCCTTGCTTGGAGCAAGACTGACATCGCTTCTGTAGTGACCAGAAAAACTGAAGATCAGTTGAGTTTGGTGCAGTACTGCGAACTTAACAACTATAAGGACCTATCCAGACTTCTCGAGACCCTGGCGGAGGAATGCTTGAAGGTCGATCGTCAAGAGCTATTGGGGTTCCGTATTCCGGAATACTAGGTCGAAATACAACATCGCTGGAAGCGACAAGTGATAGTCCCAGCTACGCCAGTTGTCCCACTTTTGGAGCTTCTCACATAAAAAGAAAGAATTTACCTCACTAATTTCACAGCTATCGCGGATAAGGCTGCCTTTGTTCGACAAGAAAAGCATCGGAAGCCTCTGACCCTTGTGGATAGCCTCCCCAAGCTAGAGGAATTACTTGCCGATATTCCTCACTATAACCTCTGGGGTATCGATATCGAGTACTACTCTGAAGAGCAGAGCTTCGTATGCACTCTTCAGATCAGCAATCTCGATCGCAGCTATGTTGTGGACGCTCTTCGGCTTCGCTAACACATTCCGCGACTCTCCGGGCTATTCGAACAGCCATCCAAGCTCAAGATCTTCCATGGGTGCGAGAACGATATCAGGTGGCTCTGCGAAGACTTCACATTCAAGACGACCAGCATCTACGATACCTGCAAAGCACATAGTCTGCTGACTGGCGAGAAGACTTCCATATCTCTGAAGAAGCTTGCCGACACTGTCCTGAACTACAATATCGATAAGGACTATCAGATGGCTGACTGGAGAATTCGTCCTCTGCTCAACGAGATGCTGGACTACGCACGCATGGACGCAGAAGTACTGCCTTACCTGTTTATGTCGCAGCTGCACCAGGCTGATCACGCGAAGAAGCTAAAGGAGATCGAGGCCCAGTGCTTCCGTGAAAGAAAATTGACCCTCCGAAGCAAGAACTACGAAGTGCGTATGAAGTGATAATGAATTAGTGAGTTGAGGACTTTGCTTATTATTTCGAGTGAAGCAGTAATGTTTCGGCAACACTCGAAATGGAATACAACCAATATCATCTTTTACCTACTCCAATACAAACGAAGTTGATTCAATTTTCGTTTTCTCTCTTTCCTCTCCCGACAAACCCTCTACCCTTGTTAATTTATGGTCTTCTGAACTCTTATAACAAACACGGGGGTTGGTATGTGACTAGTATGCCAGTGAAGCTCCAGACCCACTCAACTAATGATACAACATCGAAATCATCGAATTCGAAGCATTTACAGCAGAATGAATCGAAGACCTTAAGCGGCAAGAGTTTTAGAAGAAACCATAATCATTTAACTCGTTACTTCAGCAAGCCATGGAAAAGAATCGAGCACCGTACGGCTATTGGGATCTTCCAACGAACGTGGACCAGAAAGGGGCTGGAATCGATGCCAAAACTTGTGAGGCTCTTATAGATGAGTTTATTACGCTTGCGGGCAAAGGAATTCACCAGCAGTATCAGAGGACTACAGCATATGAAGCAGTTGTGCGCAAGCTCATTCCCAAGCACAACTTAACAGTGAAAATTGAGCAAGCGAATTTCAATTACCCTGGACACCTAAAGCTTCCATTCATCGGTCTCAAACGAAAGGACTACGAAGATATATTCTTCCAGTTCAAAGCCGTCGTGTTCACGTTCGGGTTCGGACTATTTGAGTATAGTGTGCACATCGGTGGAAGCCCCGACACTATTGATGTTCGAACTGGCAAACCGAAGCAATGATCTTAGTCATTTCTAAATTTGTATTCGGAAGCGGTCCCCGTACCCGCTAGACTTAACGACTATTTATTTGGCGGCGCCTTATGAAGAGAGTCTTGACACGCTCCTCCCAACTATATAAATTTCGATTGGAGTGTCCCGTTTATAATCACCAGAATGGATCGAAACATGCAGAAAGGAAAGTACTCGGGGTTCAGCCATGTCCGTTCTGGATGGTAGTTCTTCTTAGCTGCACAGAATCAGCTCTTATAAAGAAGCCAGAAGGTGAGTGAGCTTTTCGCTTGTGGGAGGGAGGAAATCGAGAGATCACCCGCTATGGAAGAGTAATTGAAGTCGTTCCCTCCTTACTTTAAAGTTCCTCAGGCCAGGTATCCGGATGGTAGTCTATGTCCGAGAAAGTACGAAGGAAGAGAGTTTGAACCTTTACTCACCAATATAGTCTGGTGGACATATTCAAATGAGAGTCCAGTGACTAGAACTTCACTTGGAAGCCCTTTCCACGAGGAAGCACCCAAAAAACTTCATTAGACCGAAAGCGATATAATTGTGGAGGAAGTGCCTGAAAAGCACACCCCCCATGAGCTATGATACTACCTGTCCTATACTTATATTCCCAAAGATCGACTCCTGTACCAAGGACGTTTTTAAAGACTGACGACACATTCCTACTTACTATTTTAATGGTACAAAACCACTTTCTACAAATGTGATTCACTGTGCCTACGAACTCCCCATATAGTCTACGCCTCTCTCAAGTATCTCCACTTTGTCTATCAATTCAATATGCCAACTATTGCCAACAGAACATCACTGCAGGGGTTCATCCTCGAAATGTGATGGGGGACTGCAAAATTACAGCACTTCCTCTCGGAAGAAGGAACAGCTGATGTAAGTGGTCCTTGATACCACCAGGCATTGCAGAAGGCGTCTTCGAAACCTCCTACAGTGGTTTTCCAACTGTGGGAAGACATGCGATCCACCCTCCTAGATGCACATCCTCCATCGAAGGTCCTTGCTGTCGAGCACAGCTAGCATCCGATATTCCTGACTGATGGCAAGCAACAGTAACTTCTTCAGCTCGTTGGGCTTAATATCAGCATCCACCACCACTAAGTACTTGAGTTTGGTGAGATGTTGAAGGCTGTAGCTATCCATGGCTTCTTCTAGCTCCGAGTCATCTAAAAACCCGCTAGATTAGTTGAGCAAAATGTAGTCATCGTTGTTACGGATACGCATATTCTGCCTCATTAAAGCGTTTTGCCTTGGAGCGTTTCTCGGTTGCCGTTCCTCGCTGTGGTTCACCACCAATCTTAAGCTACGAAGGTTGGTTGGCAGTTTATGTAGACTGTCCTTTTGCCACGAACAGCATAGTGACTTCAAGCTCTTTGGGAGTTCAGTAAATAAGCAACTATATGCGCAAAGCTCAACGATAATGCGGCTGTGTGATACAAAGTTTTTCAGTCGTAACAAGTCCTTGCCATTATCTCTGCTTTCACGATGTCTTCTCTCTTCATATTCGAAGAAAGTATTGCTGATACTCAGCCTCCTCCCAACAGTGTAGCGCTGATCAATACGGTTGACCGTAACTGAACGCAGAAAGGAAGGCGATATCGGCACCACAAGATTCCAACTTTCCCCTAGAAACACATTCAAGTGAGTCTCTTTGAGGAACGTGAACAGCTCCTGCCCGAAGTAGTTTTTGCGAATACGTAAGTAGGTACTAATTTCTGGCTCTTTCTCGGCTTCAAATGAATACCCACAGCTGGAGATACCAGCCTGCATAACTTCCGTCAGGTAGTGCTCAAGTCGAGAGGTCACCTCCAAGAACAATGGATGTTCCTCGAACCGGAATTCCTCCGCGAAGTCCACCTCTTTGAAGAGTCTGTCAAACTGCAGACGAATGTTCGCTTGTGTCTCGTCTTTCAACTACACTGCCTGTTCCTGTTCATACATGTTCCGATACTTGTTACGGTTTTCCCGAACTGCTTCTTCAACCAACGTGTAAAGTCGACTGAGTGAGTTAAGCTCTGTGAGTTCAGCAAGCTTGGACTGGAAGTGCTACAATACTCGGGAGAGTTCTGCACTCATTTTGGTGGACTATCTAATAGCCTCATCGCAGCGCTTCTTTTGTCCTGCGAGGATGTCAATGAGTTCCTGCAGATAGTGCCTTGCTTGGGCATGAGTGCACTTCACAATCTTGCGATCTACGAACACCATCCTCAGATCGTTTACCCGGTGAAGCACATGGTCACTCCCTTCACACCGGTAGCAGAATGGCCCAACCCTATTACAACTCTTCTCCAAGCAGAAGTGTTGACGCTTCCCCAAGCATTGCTGACAGTCACTCTCAAGCAGCATCAGCACATCCTCAACCTCCGTACAGTCACTCCCACTGACAAAACAATAGTCTTACATTTATTACTCTACGAACATGCCAAGCGATGAAATTCCATCGGTTTATATTGGTGTTGGTTGGCACTCGAAATTTAAAATTGGAGCAAAGCTTGGCGCCAGTAGTTTGCACCCTTCACCATACTCCCAACAGGTCGATGGAATTCGAAGTTGAATACAATTGGTCAGTTCAATGGTGCTACTGCTGCATCTCACGCCGGAAGTGATCGTGTAGGTCGAGCTTGCAGATGGGGCAGTGCACACTACACTTCAGCCATTCACTTATACAGCCAGCTCTGTGAAAGATGTGACGGCAGGGCAACTGGAGAATGATCTCGTCCTTCTCGTAAGGTTGTTGGCATATTGAACAGCACTGTGATGTCTTACTGATCTTCATCTTCTTTATTCGGCTGCGGAAGTGTTTCGGCAGACCGGTTTCCGGTTGCAGTTTGATCCTTCGATAGTGCTACTAGACTGGTGGGTACTGGCCGGTACTGCTAGTGTTCTGGGTGTTCGTAGCTGAGCCAGCGACAGGATTTTGGGGCTGTCTCGGCAACGCGAAGAGCTGCTGGACCGAACCGAATTCCTCTTTAACGGACTCCCTCGCAATCAGAGAAAGCTACCCAGCTAGGGCTGCAAGCTCTATCGAACGCTCCTCGATGATCATAGCAGGCACCAGCAAAGAAGCTTCCGAATTTCCGACCACTGTTGACATTTTCCGTATTATATTTATTCTCTGGGTCATCAAGGCCTTTGATGTCGTTCGCTTTTTCCGTTCAATTCTGAAATTGGCGGTGGTGAGATGGAGACCACGCTGTATTGCCAGAACAATTCGTGAGGGTTCAGGCTGTTGTAGGTGACGTCAAAATATGGTGGGGGTAACTAGTCCAATGCGCCGATCTTTGGAACGGTTTGGAATGTGAGATAGAAGATCGGAAGAACCTTACACAGCGAAATTCTTTTACGGTGGGTTTACACAACTGCCAACTAACGGTCCAACAAACAGAAATCAAAGTTCCACAGTAAAGGTTCGTTCCTTGCCTTCGTATTTTGCTGTGAACTGTACTTGCTTGTCGCTGAAAGCAACTAACCGTTGGAGATCAACAGCAGTTAATATGCGCTAACCGTTGACTTTGGTGATTACATCTCCCAGATGGAGATGCCGAGCCAATGGACTATCGGAAGTTATTCTCATTACAAAGGCTCCTTCGCCCTTTTACTGAGATTTGGTTGAAATGCCTAAAAATGGGTTGACGGTGCCTCCTTGGATTCTTTTATAGAGATTTCGGATGTCCTTCCAGTAGGTGAACATGCAGTAGTCCTGGAGTTTCACTGAAACGAATTTGGTGACTAAACCGACTATCTCCCCTTGAGAGAGCACTGCAGAGCCAGGATCAGACTGCCGGTTGACAATGCCGTAGCCGGACTCCCTCTCGACAAGGAAGGCTCGTTTGATCTATGGGTATTGCTTACGGTTTAGAAGGAGCATTTCAGCGAACACTGGGGCCTGTGCTTCCACGATTGGCACAATTGAGGTCTAAGGTTGCTGCAGCAGCTTACATCTTTGATCTTTAAGAAGGTTAGGTTATCGTAGCGGCCAACTACCTCAGGATGACTAAATCGAAACGAATCCTTGAAGCATTCGAAGAGATTTGTTAACCCGCCTTCAGCAGCCTGGAATACCTCTGGACTATAATACACTAGCAGCAAGTACCTTGAAGTGACGAAGATGTCAGGAGCAACGCAGTAGGCTACTCCCACGACCTCGCCGTTCTGCTTTATTAAAATGGCCTGGTTCAGGAGAGCTTGGATCTGAACTTCCGAACTCGATGAGTTCCCCCAGCAATGCACAGGTACAACAGGGACGAACCAGTTCCTTTTGTGGTTGGCAAGATAGGCGGTAGAAGCAGTGGCGAGTGCTACGACAGCGAGGCTCTTCCCAGCGAACATCGAGCGTAGCCGCATGAATGCTCTTCTCATCTGAATTAGTTTATAAACCCAATCATTAGTGAGAATGTTTATGTCATACTGCAGTATTCCTGTTTCTGCCCACGAGGGTGAGATACTGCTTTCGTTGGGTACTATCGCCTCGCCTACGGGCTGATTCGTCCCTCGTATCTAAAATCCTTGGACGGCGTGGATTATCGTTGTTTGGAGGCTGGATAGAAGTGATTGTAGCAAAGCGTTGGGGAAGTGTACTCGTGGGATGATAGTATTTCTCGTGGTCATATTGTGGTCGTGGAAGGCCAGCCAATCGCTCCGACTCCGATGGTCGGTCGACATCAATAAGATTGTTCTGGCGAATCGATGCAGTTCGCTGCGGTTCTTTAATTTTTAGGTCATAAGGTCGGGAGGTTGACTGTTGCTGCTCTGCGGCGAAGGTGTCAACCCGAACAGACTCTCTGGGTGGGGCTTCAGGTTAAAACGGCTCAACCCTAACTTGAGCATGAGTTGGCTCTAGCTTAACACTGATGTTCTCAGTAATAATACGTGCTCTGGTGGTTGATTGCTATGAATTTTTATGCAAGTTGGGAGTGACTTGTACCGCAGCTTCGCTTGCCACTGGCCTTTTCGGAGAAATCAACTCGATTCTGTTGCTGTTTTACTAAGCAGTGTTCGACTATCTCTAACGATTTTTAGGAGACTTCGATTTAGATGTTACTTCGATCCCACGTTTTTCTACGCTTCTTCTTCGGCTTTCAGACTGTAAAGGTGTGCCATGCTCAATTTACTGCGATCCGTTGTTAAGTCTTGGCTGTTCAGCGATAATCTCGATCGGTTAGGTGCGACTCACCTCGATTATCTGCGAGGTCTGTGGGAGTGTGTTGTGGGTGCTCGGTATGTAGTTCGGGGAAGGCGTTACAATCCTATCCATGTTGTGCTGCCGCAGGCTTGGCTGGCTCTGCCCACCAGCTGCAGGAGGTGCCTTGCTGATGGTCCGATATGGTTAATAGTGTGTTCTTGCGGTATCGAACACAAACTTTCTTTGGACGGGTTCACGGGTAATGATTGGCCTTGAAACTGCTTTGGTGTAATGCTGGCTTGACGGGTACCGAACAACCTCAGAAGTAATTCGCTACCTACTACTGGTCTTCTTCAGTAAACGATTTTCCTGCATGAGGTCCTTCACCTGCCTCGTGAGAAACTCATTCTCTGTGTTGAATTCCTACAAGAGCAGTGAAAGTTGGTTGAGAGTGCGCTGACTCTTCTGTTGCTAGCTACCATCACGCAGCAACGAACCTCTGTACTAGCGATTGCGAGCGAGGGCTCTCAGGTACTCCGATTGCATGTTTGAATAAAATTTATAGAACGGTCAAGGTGTTTAATAATTTACACGGTTTTTGTTATGACTGTACCGTAGTGTTTTTTTGTAGTCCGAATTCGATTCTGGATGAAGGGGAAGAACAACAAGCTGAACAACATCAAGTACCAGTATATGAAGGTGTCGAAGCCGGCAGTGGTGGCACAGGAACCACCAGCAAAGAAGCTGGTCGGTCCACAACAGCAGCAACCTCAATCAGAGATAAACCCAAGGGAACAGCCTGCTCTGGAAAAGATTCTATCGCCTATCCATGCGCCTAAAACATTCAAGTATACCAATACCTTCGATCGTATTCAGGCTTCCCTACACGAATTATTGGCGCAACCAGAAAGCGTCATTCCGATTGAGCTGCTGTAAGACCAACCCATAACCTAGGCATAACAACCCGGAGTTAGAGAGGATTGTGGGTACTGCATATGTAGTCGAAGAGCGAAAACAGACCAAAGATAAGTCCAACATATCGAGACTGCAAAGTCAGTAGCAACTAGTCATCGTGGAGTAAACCAACTAAAGGTCTGGTGAGCACCGCCCTATTCATCGCTAGTCATCTCGTTGCTACGAGAATAGAAGGTTCGAGGAGCGTTTACAACCAGAGCAGGGATACCGCCGACAATCCAATGGCGAGTTTAGCAATATCCGGATTCCAGAGCCTCATGAGCGCCAAACTTTTGGATCCCAGGTCGTGTAATCTTCAGGCTCTTTCTAATTTGTTTCCTAACGAAACTGTTCTAAATCTCAGTTCTTCTGATAGTCCATGCATTTATACGAGTAGTAATGTTCAAGAAGCGCTAGCGGCCGACTAAATCTATCAACCTCAATGACGAGCTTGCAGAGGATGAGGCAAACGAGGACAAGGAAGGCGAAGAAGCACGTCCACAACAGAAAGTCACATTGCAGTCGCGCAAGATCAACCGGTTCAGCATTAAGGATATCCAGCACAAGCAAGTGGAGCAACCTAAATCCAAATTTCGCCCTGCTGAGCCAGAGAAGCCGGAGGTGAAGTACGGTCTCATTGAGAGGTAGCCGCCAGCAGTCCGAACTGATAACGATGTGCTGATGGACCTGTACGTGCAGCAAAAGCTAAAAGAACTGCAACAGACCTAATAGCCCAAGAAGGACGAAACCCTCAACACTGCTGATGAGGTTATGAAGCTCCAACGTAAGTTCCTCGAACCAACCGAGAGTAAGATTGCTTCATATGACGCCACGGAACTCCGCCGCAAATTCGAACAGTCCTCAACTGAGTTGATCCGCAGTGAGCAAGAAAAGCGCCGTGAATACATGAAAAACCTATTGGAGAACGAACTAGAACGCATCGAATACGCAAGCAAGAAGCAGCTCAAGGAGATCCGACAGGAACGGGAGAGGGACTAAAAGTATCTGCAAGCCAACTACCAGCAGGAGGGTAGGCGTTACTTAGTCAACAGTCTCAAACGGCAGGTACTGCAGGAAGCCATCAAAAAGTGACTCAGTTGTGGAACTTGCGATAGTTTTTGTATCGGTAGTGCTCCAAAGGACGTTATTGGAAGCATTCGTGGATCGGGTGGAAGATTCTGCTTGCGCCCATCTGTGGGGTCAGTGGTACGTGTTCGGTGACGACGCTGGAAACAAAGCCGGGGTCAACTGAGTAGTAGTACCTACGATTGAGTGGGGAAGTGCTCCCATGGAGACTATAGCTCAGCATATCTAGTGATGCCTTTGCCATGTTCGTGTGAATGTGTGCGTCATCTTTACTGCGGAAATACCCTTCGTTGGAGGTCACATTGACCACAATTATAGTGTTCTTGGATGGGTCGAATTCTGCTGATAGCTCTTGCACCAACTCCCGGATGATCAGCGTCGGACTGATCTGGTTGATCAAGTTAGCGTTGAGAATTTCCTCGACTGACAGCTCCGATAGGGACTTATTCCAGCTATTCTTGGCATCGAACTGGAAGGCCACTTCTCCAAATTTATCCAACGGAACGATAGGCTCCAGTTCGGAACCACTTTCCAGCTGGCAGTTGATGTAGTATACTTCCTGGTTATTTTTTAGCATCACACTGTTCGATGTCGTAGTTGTCGATGATGACTATTCAATCGGCTTCATCTTCAAAGCCTTTTGTAGGTGCAGTTCAGAATGTCTGGCCTTCTCGTAAAACTCTTTGGGTGGGGCTACGGTATGGCAGGCATTGTTCACGACAATATCAAATACTGGGTGCTCTCTTCCGCGAATTGCCCAGATTTCCTGTTTGAGACTCTTTATCAACGATGTCAGGTATGGCACGTTGATGAGATCGCACTGAATCAGCACTAGCCTATCCTTGAACTCCTCGTAGTCTGCTTATTTCTTATAGTTGGCGAGTGCTAGATGTGGGTACCTGGTCATGCCGAAGACCCTAGCACCGCATCTCAGCAATCTCAGACATAGCTGGTAGCCGATCTTTACTCGAGCACCTGTAACTAGCGCCCACTTGCCACTAAGATCAATGTTAAGCTCCATCATTCGGACTTCGTCACTATAGCAGGTCTCACAAATATCAGCATTTCGGATGAAGTCGACTGGCCTTCCAGCGATCGATTGAACTTTATAGACGTAGTTTGGACAGCAATAGCAACGGCTCCACCTATACTTCAATACTTTTTCAGTGTGAGTGCGAAGGTTGTAGTCTCTGTGAAACAGTTTCATATAGTCCGTTTGCTTTTTGAACAATTTCAGTGGCCATTTCGATTGATTTGCCGCTTCCACTGGCACTTCCAGCTGGTAGGGAAGGCTGAACAGCCATCCGCTTTGAATGGCTTCAACAGTGCAAAACACTTTCCCGTTGGTCGTTGCAAACACCTTCATGCCCATGTACAGGACAGCTTCGGTCATGGAATGGAAACAACCTCGATAAACTGCCAATCGACCCACACCAGGGACACTCAGATACTGGTAGTTGTCTGATCCGAATTCCGGAAATGTGTCCACTTGAATTTCACTCTCTCGATTGTTGGCAGCAGTAACGTAGTAAAGCCTGACATCCAGCTTATCCAGTGGAACGTGCTGCAACAGCTGCCCGACCGTGTAGCCGCTGATCAGTACAGTTGCTGGTTTGCGTGGCCTCAGGTTACGGTCAATAAGTAATTGCAACTCGCCAATCCTCTTTTGTAATGGCCTGCAGAAGTTCAAGCCAACTGCCCAGTGGTCAGTCAGTTCGTAGAAGCTAAACTACTGGCCGCGATGCTCATGCTCATAAGCTAGTTTCGTCTGCACTTCTAGATAATTGCTGAGAGACTCTGGCTTCACCACTATCTTCTTGGGCTGGTACATCAACGGATGCAGGTCCTGAAACAGTACGAACGGCCATGTTGGAAAACCCTCGGGTACCTCTACCCCATCCTCACCGACAGCCACGGGGTCGTGCAGAATCTTTATCATATTCTTTTATCTTTATAAACACTCTTGGGAGACACTGTTGCCAAACTATCTTCCACTGTTCTATTCCTGCCATCTTTTTAATACCGAAATAAGTGCAATACAAATGCAATAGTCACCTAGACCTGTCAAGCACTACGAAATACGAATGGGCAAAGGGACAGAGCTCAACGATGTCGATGAGGATACACAGAGCATCTTCACATCGTTTTCGTTGGCCAGTTGGCTCAGCTTCGACTATGGGGTTAGAGTGTTGAGTTACTGCATGCATGAAACTCCACCCTACTACATCGTTCGGGCTCGCAAGAACAGGATGGAGCAGTCTGAAGAGGCCTCTCTCTATGTCTTCGTTTGGCATATTGATCAAGTCAAACTTACCATCATGCATTATGTGCAAGACCAGCCACCTCCTCTCCTCGGAGTTAACCCTGTGATGGTGCGCTTTCTCAAGCACCCAGATAGGCTAGTCATTCGTATCGAAGACTTTAAAGGCTACTTCAACGATATGTTCGACAGGCCAGACCGCTAACGTTATCGGGAATTCAGTCACTTGAAAAAACCGAACGAGCTCGAGTACCGTTACATAGAGCCAGAGGACCAAAGGTTCCAATACGAGAGCCACAGTACCGTAGCCTTAACACAGAGTAACATTTTCACATTGCCTTCCAAGGTGGCGGAGCCAAGGGCATCGCTTATATTGGAGCCTTCCAAGCGCTAAACGACTTGTTTCCCAACCGTTACATCCGAAGCTTGATAGGTTCATCAGCAGGCGGGCTCATCTCCCTGGCTGTTAGTGCAGGCTTATAGGTGAAGTAGATCCTAGATGTGTGTCTTAGCTTGGTTGAAACGGCAAAAGATCGGGTAATACGGCATTTGGAAGATATAACACCATAGAAACGGGCGTTCTACGACCAAGTAATCGACACGATTGGAAGGTTTTTAGATGACCATGGCATTCTCACCAAGGGGATCTTCGATATCATCCGAAAGGACGCTATGCGAGACGATGTCATTGAAAAACTCTTTGAAGTGCTATGTGGCGATAACGACACTCTCCGGATGATGTTCAGTTTGGAAGTGCCTTAAATCAAGAAGACAAAGGGAAGTTTTTTTAGCCTATCATCAAGGTCTACAGAACCTTCTTCGACATAGATAATGTAAACTCGCCTGATAAACTTTTACGGGTTGCTGGAGGGACATTTGCTCAGTGGGGATGGCATTGCACGCATTTCTGCAGGTATTCTCAGAAGGTTCCTGCTGGCGAAATATAATCGTGACCCCAAAGGCTTCTGCAAAATTCTAGGCCTTGACATTGTCAACAGGCCCAATATTGTCGAGGAAGTGGTAGGGTTAGCTGAGGCTTTAACCATGAACCAATACTACTTACTGACTGACCGTCTGTAGCTGACGTGCACGACAGTAGATCTTAATGATAAGGTTCTTAGATGTCTCAATCACAAGACGACACCCCACTTACCAGTTTGCAAGGCTGTCCAAATGACTGCCTCCTACCCGATCGCCTTTGAAGCTATCCGCTGGAAGAAGGAGTGGGGAAAGTACTATATTCACTACGCCCACACCCGTAAGGAAATAGATCTTGCAGGCCATCAGTTCACCGACGGAGGGTTTCTTTCCAACTTTCCGATTAAGTTCCTGGATAACGAATCAGTGAGGCCAATGTACTTCTCACATATGAGCAGCAATAAGACCAGGATATTTGGGTTTGGTTTAGAAGAAGTTACGGAGGAGGAGAAGGAGAAAGCAAACTAGGATAGTTCGAAGGCTATGGATGAACTGAGCAATCTCATCAAAAAGAGATTGCCCCTTTCGAAGATAATCTACGAACAGGTGTTTCATACGCCCCCACCGAAGCTGATTCCCGTGGCTGAGATGACCAGCCTCTACGACATTCCGATCACCAAGTTTATCATCAACCTCTTTGAAGTACTGTTCCAGGCAACAGATAATTTTGTGAGGGAGTGCTTTGCAAAGGATATCTACCTGCTGGAAGCTACTGTTGCTATTGGCAAGTTCGTGATGAACCAGAGCAACCTGAAGGAGAACGTCAGGAAACATGCAGAATTAAGAGATACCTTGGTAAAACTGAGCGAAGAAATGCAGAGTAACATATACTCCTGTGGCCACTACATCGACTACGTGAAGCAGTACTCGAATAAGTTGCTACATGAACCTCGGATTGAGGATCTCGCCTATGTGCGGGGCTTATTGCTGAATAGCCTCAAGAACTATGTGCTATACTCGCTGAAGGGAAAGAAAGAGAAGTACCACCTTCTCTCATCTTCGGCAGTTGAAACAAAGCAATTAGAGGAAGTGGAACTTACCATGAGGGAACTGCTCAACCGAACCGAGGATATCAATCGACATGGAGTATTCCGTTCGGACTGTCTGAAGGAAGATATTTCTTCACTTTTCGACATCATTTATCGCTGGGAGGAGTAGCTGACCCTATCCAACATCCGAAACGAATCGGTTCGTCTCACTCTTATGAGAAACTTCAGGGGATACTTCGAATACATCCGAAGAAGTGCCGTTGCTGAGATTGACGTAATTGTCGATTAAATTGACCGGAGAATCAGCATCGAAAGATCAGAGGCGATCGGTAATCTGCGTCATTTCCACGACAATAAACTCGCAGAGGATATCAGCAAGTTCTCGTCGAATTTCCCTTTTAAAGCACTCCCCGGATACAATGAGTTTAAGGAGTCGATGTCTGGGCTAGGTGAATACATACTCACCCAGAAACAAGAGTTCTAACGAAATCGAACTTCAATTTATGAGTATTTGGAGCGGATGGTGAGCGGAGGCAATAGCAACAACATCCATTTGGTGTTGGAGAGCAGCGGCGGCATCACTGCGAAATACTACATGGATGTCTATCGGCTGGTCAACTAGTATTTGTTTGCTAACGAGACCAAGAAGACTGCATACCTAATCGAAAAAATCGCCGATATGGTGTTCAGAGAGAACAGCCGCAGAGACCCTCACTACAAATTTGGAATTGTTGATCTTGTCAAGTTCATCATAGTCAAGAGCGACCTGCATAAGTACATAGAACGGAACTACTTGCAGCTGACCCCAATTATTGACTTGGGGTATATGCAGTTTACTATCTCCACGGAACTGCAAAACCGGTTGCTCCTGCTCCTGGAGAAACACCGCACCAATACTGCTCGGATTACCTCGATAACCTGCTCGTCCACGCAATGCTACCTCTCCTTCCTGTTCACACTTGGACTTGATAATACTAAGATCCTGGAGGAGGTTGACAAGGTTAGGGAGTTACTGGAGATAGACTATGCCAAGATCAACAGGAACTTCTATGAAATGGATTGGGCACTGCCCTCGAAATGCAAAATCCGCCAATTCGAAGAGACCATGTGGAACAGTCGCTATGACTTCTTCAAAAAATTGGAAGAATCGCTCAAGAACAACGAGCTGGAGATGGATCTAGACCGGATCAAACGCTAATTCGAAAGTGAGAAGGAATCCATAATGGACAGCTTTCACTTTGTCATGGACTACGTAGTTGCTGAGGAGATCAAAGGTCACCAAGATCGGACACGTTCGTTTGAAGAGCGCATGGCCGAGAGGATGGCTCTGAAATACGGGAAGAAGGACTATCGCAAGATGAACGAAAGAATCGGCAAGGATACCAAGGTAGCGATGCAGTTGATCTATGTGCAGTTCCAATCACTCATCCGCCACTTGGTGTTTACGTATGCTCGGCAGCAGAACCTCGAGTATCTTGTGCACCAGCGGGATACATTCAAACGGTAAGCAATCTGGAAAGGGCTGATAATGACCAATCTGATTAATGTCGGAAGGGTCAAAGAGCATATCCAGGATTTACTCGCTGAACGCAACCTTCCACGAGACATTCGGCTGAAGTAGTACAACGACTACTGCCCTGTCAAGATTGAACTAACCTTCACAGCGCTCGATATCACCTCGCACTGCATAGAATTCATCAACCACCATACGTATCCGCAAATGCCGCTGTGGGCTGCAATCCTCACCGGAGCAGCCTATTCCCCACTATTCAGTCCCTTACGAACTAAACCCAGTTGGTCATAGCGAATTGACCCAAACAAATAGCTAAGGCACTTAAAGTCATTCTTCAACGGCGACCGTTGGTGGAATCTACCTGTGTTCGTGAGTGGTAGCATGCTAGTACAGCTGCCACTAGAGTACCTCACCAACAGAAAGATACGTGAGGTGTTCTATGGCGGCAATCGCTACACGTTTCTTACTTTTGGAGTCAAACCCAAAACTAACATACAGCGGTATGTTGTTGAAGAGCACTTCTATCGAAGGTTTCTTGGGCTCCAGTAGACTGTGCAGCTAGCTCTTAGTATCCGCGGCATTCAAGCCTCGATGTTCAGTAAAGTCCAAAAGAATGTGGTAGTGTCGCAGCTGTACAACTAAGACAATCTGACATTTTCAATATACTACAAGGAACTCCTACGGCTGCCGGTGAGTCTTGGAACCTTGGAGTTCGTGAAGATCAGTAAGCCAGGCGTGATTCCCCGATTGCTGTAGGAGAGCTACTACTACACGCTCGAGAAATTCTGCGAAAAGAAACGAACTTGTATACGCGTCGTATTAGAAGGGAACAGGCTCACTTTAAGGTTCATTTCTAAAGAGCGAAACAATAAGGATCTGCATCGCAAGTACAAGATCTACTACAAGGCATAGGGGTAGGAAGTTGAACTGCGCAAGGAACTGTTGGAGGTTGAGAGCGTCTTGCTGAGTAATGCTCTGGAACTTCGATTTTTGTACATTGATAGAAGGGAAGTCGGCAATAAAATGGGAAGATACGCAGTATTCGAAAACCATTTTAGACTTGACTTAGCACCATTTCGATACTTCAACCGCTATGAGGGGCTCTTCGGGTTCCCGTACGGCATGATAATCAATGGTGCCATCAACCCACTCAAACCTGCAAACTTCGAGCTGAGACCGCAGTACGTAGGTAGCACAATTCCCTATGTCTTCATTGGTCGCTCTTTGGTCGATATCAACCGAACGGGCCTCTACTGCGAATAGTGCAGCAGCGCACTCCATATTAAGAGCCCTGAGGAGGTCCTTTTCGAAGCGAGCATAGAGAATGTATGCTCAAAATGCAACGACCGCCGAAATGTTCGCTATTTCTGCTAACAATCCTACGGTGACTGTGCGGCACGCTATTGCGTAAAATGCTGCAAATCACAAGTGATCTTCCGGTGCCATGAAGGCATTTTTTGTGACCAGGGTCACTAATATCGCTTCTGCAATCAAACGCCGTATCTGCTAAAGTCCGAAGAGGTGGCCTATTCAAAATGCGACTTGTGTCACTAGCTCACAAACTCTTACTTTCTCGACGAGACCTGTGACACTTCGTTGTGTCAGCCTTGCAGTGCATAATTCGCACCGCAGGAGCTTACTTTGTGATGTTTCTGTTGGCTTTTTGGTTAATTGTTTAATTGTGACGGGAACCATGATCAGACAAATGTTACGAACGGCTGTTAGAAGCGGGCTCCTTACCAAGAACATGCGAACCTTCTTCAACCAGAACAACTTTGATCCCAAGAAGGACTACTATAGTGTGTTGGGGGTCGACAAGAAGGCATCACTTAAAGAAATCAAGGATGCGTACTACTCTCTCGCGAAAAGGTACAACAACGATAGCAACAAGGGATTCGAGT
>ERZ724508.221-NODE-221-length-41320-cov-5.013547_pt1 | contig 41320 bp, 61 predicted proteins | sample MGYA00376041_ERZ724508 | MGnify/ENA primary metagenome ERZ724508 (study PRJEB28724, sample SAMN07190887) | wastewater metagenome | isolation source: effluent of sewage treatment plant in Hong Hong | place: USA: Christiansburg, Virginia | collected 2016-03-01 ...
ATTAACCCATGAATTAATCAGATGATTCTCGCTTTGATAATCTTCACATTGATCAGCGGTTTATCGTTTTTGTCCGTCTTAACTTTACTGATGTCGGTGGCTACCTCCATTCCCTTTGAAACTCTTCCGAATACAGTGTGCTGAATAATATCTTTGCCGTACCTTTCCATCAAGCCATGGGCACGGAATCACAGTTATAAAGAACTGTGAACCGTTGGTATTGGGTCCAGCATTGGCCATCGATAAGATGAAGGCCCTTTCGTGCCTTAGTTTAGGCAGCACGATTTCATCTTCGAATGTCTCACCCCAAATTGACTGTCCACCAGTACCGTCTCCCTTGGGACATCCGGATTGAATCATGAAACCCTTGATAACTCGGTGAAAGATCATTCCGTCATAGTACCCACCCTTAGTTAGTTTCGTGAAGTTTTCGCAGGTCTTTGGGCAATCTTCGTAATTTAGGGTGAGGTGGATGTCGCCCATGGTTGTCTGCAGAATTACCTCATGTGGTTGGTCTTGTGGTCTCTGCTGGTTGATAACCTGCAGCTATGTCTTATCTGGGCGTTCGTTAAGGATGTCTCGCATCAATTGGTGGTCCGGAGTCTCCTCCGGAAGCTTTTTGGAGAAGATGTAAAATCGAATCTTTTTGAAAGCAGTTGCATAGATGGTTGGGTCTGCAGCTCGCTTTTATCCTTTTGCAGTGGACGATCCTGTGGGATTTCGCATCGGTTTTCCCTGGTAAATCGCAAACTTGAGAAACCTTTCCGACTATCCCTTCCCGAGGATTTTGATAAGTGCCTTTTTGGCGATGTCGTAGTACTTAATGCCCAACAGTGAGCTGTAGATGAGAAATTCTTAACTTTCGTCGAACTCTATGCTGGGAACCGAAAGGAAGTCTTTCGAAGTTTAAATTTACTTTTCAATGGCCACCCTCCTGTCAAACTCATTACGGTCTACTAAGCAAAGCTCGTGGCTTGGATCGCTGATGTTTTCCTGTATTTCTGCTATCGTTTTTAGGTTCTAACTGATACTTAAAACGAGCCTACCAAGCTTGAAATTGAACAGCCTCAGAATACGATCTTTGAGCATAATGGCGAGGTATTTTCCCTTGGGACTTAGATTGAAGGCAAGAGGGATTGAATTGAGAGACACAAGTTGGTTGTAGTCGGTGTCCATCTTAAACTCAAAATCCAAACCCTTGTTTTCCGGGAAATCGAAGGTGAGTGGGTCCCATATTTCTATGTACGCTCGCTCGTCGACGGATATGCACACGCCGAACTCCCAGTTCATCATCAGGAACTTCACGGGGTGGTTGTGTACCAACAGGGTTTCCACAATGTTGACAGATTCCGAATTTGGCTTTTTGAATTGCTACTTATTGGCAGTATTGGTCTAGTTAATGACCTCAACTTCTTCCTCTTGCTTGCTGACTACTTCAGAATCTGGGTTTATGATCATAATCCTTCCGGATTTGTCTTCGCTGACTGCAACGAGAAGCGAATCGCTGTTGGCCTGTGGGATAAACTCACAGGCAAAGGGAGAGAAAGGCAGCCTCACCACTGTCATGAGATCACAATTGAGCACATCGAAAATCTTCAGGGTACGATCGACACTAACTGTGCACATCTTGTCGTGTGTCCTTGAGAGACTGATAGAAGTGATCAGCCCATTATGCGCTTTGAAGTGCTTAACAAACTCCACAAGGTGATAGACTTTCCTCCAGAACTTAATGTGCCCATCAATGGAAAACGTGATGATGTACTCGTTGCGGCTTGAACATACCACGTTGTTGATGATCTAGCGATGCATGAAGCTCCTTTCGTACTTCTCAGCAGAGGGTAGGTTCTACAGCAGGAGATCTCGATACTCCAACTTCTTCAGTTTGCGCGGATCTGGGCCAATGAGATCCTCAGCGTCTTCCCGGCCCCCCTTCTTACGCTTCTTTTTATCTCGTCGCTACTATTCGTTAGAATCGAGCGCGTCCGCTGGATCCATCTGCTGTTCCTTCGGAAGGATACTCTCCATCGTCTTTATACGAGAGCCCTGATAATTAATGAAGCTCATAAAGCGGGCAGAGCTCTACAAGAATCTCAACAGCGAATTCGGCCTGAACGAGCAGATCCAGCGATAGTTAACTAACGGCAACGCTCAATTCATCATCGATTTCTGTCGTATATTGCAGCTGCCCACTGGCTACACCGTGCCATGCCTGGCCATGCAAATTGCCAGTGTATTCTTCCATCGCAAGAGCTACGTGAACTACGATAGGTTCATCATGCTGGCAGGAGCATTACTGTTGGCTAGCAAGCTCAAAGACCTGAATAGCCGCATCAGGGACTTCTGCAATTGCTTCTACAACGTGATTAGCAAGGTCAACCAAAGCAGCGAGCCCTACAATGAGGTGAAGATGCAGCTGATCAAGGAGCAAATCTGCGTGGCAGAAAGCTAGATTCTGCGCACCTTAGAATATAGCTGTGAGTTCCAACTTCCGCTTGAATTTGTGAAGAAGTACTGCGATATGCTCGTGGTGGATAGGGAACAGCGCCAACGAGTATTCTTCACCTGCCGCGTCCTTATTCTAGATAGCTATCGTACGCACGCGTGTTTGGTGTTCAACCCGCTCGTGGTGTTCATGACAGCATTCCTAATTGCCTGTCGCTACGAAAACGTGGTCTGCTAGTACTTGCTTAAGTTATTGCAGCAAAGGTCCAGACATTCGCTCGAGGTGTCGGTCAGATGCAACCGACGAGCAGCTCTATCTCAAACTGCTTTAAGTCATTGCAGAACACGAGAAGATGGAGCTCAAAGCTGAGGATGTTCGCGACTGTCTAATCATGATGAACGAGCTGATCTGCATGTACGACAGCCATCTCCTGCATCCAGAAGAGCATGTCTGATACGTTCGATATAATATAGTTCGGACATGATTGAGCAGGAGAATGAAGGAGCGAGCACGGAGAGGGAGCTCGGTGTTACCTAGCAAAGGACGATGGGATAAACAGTTCAGCAACTCAATCAGCAAAGAAGGCACCAGGAAGGCGATAGCCAGCTACGTCAACATCCCCGCCATGTGATGCAGGAGCATCATGGGCATGCTCCTCACGATGGACCTTGTCGGCATGGACATGGTGGTCATGGAGGACATGGTAGTCACGGTGGACATGGTGGGCATGGAGGACATGGTGGGCATGGCAATGATCCAGAAGGTCAACCTCCAGAAACCTACTTCGTTCACCTCCGAACAACCTACTCGCATAACAAACTGTTCTTTTATCGAGAGATACTCAACGGTAATGCCTTTCGCCAGCTGATGAAGCGGTGGCACATACCATGTGTCAACCGGTTCGACACGTCACTTTTCAAGCATATGCTGGCTTCATTTCTTGGTTTCGCTGCTGGGGACTGCCTTCCCGATTTGTTGAGACCCTTCATCGCCGGACTCTTTATCCCTTTGCTGGTTATCTTCTCCATAAGCTACCACATGATAGCACAGTACATGACGATCAACGTTGATAACGGTCCAATCCAAAACGGTTTCCTATTTGGCCTGTACAGCTCAGTTGTCATACTGTTTACGCTGACAGCAATTCGTGGCAGTGGCAACCTAAAAAATGACAGCATGCAACGCTATTCGTACGATCTGCTCAAGAAGAAACCTTACCTGAAAACTCCAAAGGCCTTCTGTGACGAATGCGAGGTGGTTAGAGGCTTCAGAATCAATCACTGTCCTTCCTGCAAGAGCTGTGTCCCTAAATATACTCGGCATTCGTTGCTACTTAACCAATGCATCGGTGCTGGTAATGAACTTTTGTACGTCGCAATGATGATGGCCCTATTCTTGGCTCAACTGTGCGTGCTTATTGAGTTCACAGTGTCTCACGTTGAGGAGTAGCCTGTCTCATTCGGAAGCAAGCTCACCTTTTATCTAGTCAACACCTATATCCTTTGGTTGGCACTTTCGGACTTTCTCAGAATCTTCATTTACGTATTGGATGCCATAACTTAGAACATCTGCTTCAACATCACCGAACACGAATTGCTCACGTGGATGCACCAGCCCTATCTGGTCGCCTACATGAAACGAGAATTCTTCAATCCAGCGAACAATGGAGCTGCGATGAACATAAAAGAGTCCATGTACTGTCTCTTCGGCTGGCAGGTCGTGTAGCAGGAGAAGACCATTATCTTTGACGATGAGGCATCAGTGTTATCGACGGGTGAGCGATCGGGGAGCCAACTTCCAATAATAAATTGGTGCAAAACCATAATATACAGTCCAGCGCAGTTTCCGAGCCATCCCAACCGTCGATAGATAGCCGAGAAGATGGCTGCGATGTAAGTGAAGATGCTCGAACAGCTCAAGCTTCAAGAGGAGGTGAAGAAGAGAGTGCATATCAAATACCAAGGCAAGGCCACTCCATAGCAGATTGAGTATTACATCATGATGGAGATGCAGGCTTAGGCTCAGAAGCAGATGCAGCGAGAAGTCACAAGGATGATGGAACAAAGCAGACAAGGCGGGCAAACTGGCCAAAGTACTCCATTAACCCCCGAGCAACAACAGTATCAGAGGATGATGCTGCAACGCATGCAAATGATGGCGATGATGCAGAATGCCCAACAACAACAGGCTTCACAGGCACAACGGCTTTCGCCACCAACGGTTCTGGCTGCACCAGTTCGAAAAGAAGTCGAAGAGGAACCGATGTTAGCCAACTCTTTAGATCAGCAGTAGAAGACAATATTGGTTGCCGAACCACCAGCCACGGTGGATCTGCTGAACGCTCCTCTCTCCGAGGAGTCAAACAACTCAACAACCAACCTCCCAGCAATGCTGCCTCCAGCAACACCCTCCGTCGCAAATCCACAAGCTTAGTGATAGGTTAGTTTGGCCGTGAGACAGTCAGTTAAGTGTTAGTCATCATCCTTCAGACAGGGATAACTTAATTCATCACGCTTTCAACTCGGCCAGTTTTAATTATTATAATAGAATGTTGGTGCGTTCACGATTTAGGCAGAGAGATCAGAGGGTCCGGTGAGGGTGAATTTTGCAAAATGTAGCAAGCTCGGGAAAAGGTTATTTGGCGGTGGTTGCCGGGATCCACCGCACTTACAATTTCGTTGTAGTGGCTGCGCTGCTCCTCTTTTGCCATCGACGAGTAGAGGTTTCTGAACTACGATTCGGAGATTATTCCGTCGGAGTCCAAGTCCACCCGTTTGAACTCCTTCACGAACTGCTAGAGGATGAACTAATGCTGGCGCATGAGATGCTCCTGTAGCAGATGGATAAGAGTGGAGTAGCGAATCGATTTGCCTTTTTGTTTGGCTGTTGGAGAGAGCGTGCTGCTGGAATCCATGCCTGCTCGGTCGCTGATCTGCTGCAGCAGTAATTCAGCGTCTTCCTTACTGAAGAAGTATCGAACGACCTATTCAACTTCGTACAAGGGAAAGCTTGATTGTTGCTTTTCGGCAAACAAAAGGTCAACTTGATGAGCAAGTTTCTGTGTCTTTCTTTTGATTTGTGTCTTGAAGCAGTCGTCCAGCTGTCTCTTGGCTGCTAGCTGATCATCCCTAAACTGCTATTCGAACTAGTTACGAAGAATCTTCCCAAAGACTGCGACTTAGACATCCTATGGACTGTACTTTTTGATGGCGTTGACAATTCCCATTGCCCACTCAACTGTGAGACTCTTCAGTCCATACTTCTTGTTGAAGTAGGTGTACATGTACTGCTCCATTGTCTCAATAGGGCGGCAACTTTCTTAACACTTCCTATCGTATTGGGCCTTGGAAACGAACATCTCCTGAATGAGCTACTTCAGCTGGTTAAGGTTGAGCTTCTTTGATTGCAAAGATTGGCTGATGACCTGTTCATTCTCCTTCTTGGAAACCTTGCGCGCTCGCTCCGGTGTCTGATTATTCACGTTGCTGTTGGCGAATGCGGGAGCACTAGGAGGGTTCCTTCCAAACCTTATCAAATGCTCATAAAGTCGATCGTTCTGAAGTGATAGTTCAGCAATTTCCTCCACGCAGGAGTCCCGTTGCTTGCGCAACCGTTCCATCTCCGCTTGGTATATTTTTAGACGGTGCTTAATGTGCTGGGTGTGCTCTTTCTCCTCGACCGTGAATTGCTTGTACAGAATGATTTCAGTCATCTCCTTGAAGATATTGGCATGGTTGTTGTGGATGGTTTACAGCACACCCTCCCACTTCTGTTCGATAATTCCGAAGAGCCCAATGAACTTGCTAAAGCATAGATCCGTCAGCGCGTACTTCGAGCAAAGAACCCTCGTCTTGGTAATGTACTCGCTCTCGTTCTACTATTTGAGTTTACGACCGAGATCTTTGATAACTGCCTCGACAGTATCATCGAACTCTTCTGCAAGCTACTAATCCACCTCCACGCCATTCTCGCGGTACACCTGCCGAATACGATCGTACAAGACAGCAATATCCTCGATATCCTTTTGTTGGATGCTCGGTACTTCCTTCTTGGGCGCTACGGGGCTATTCAAATGGCTAGCTCGGACGATCTGTCTGTTGAGCTCCACCAATCTCGGCAGCATCCTTATACACTGTTACTTCTCTTGCTCGTTGCGCAGGTTGTACAGTAAACTTTTGAGTTGTGGAATGTACTGAAGCGATGTCAGCACATCATCGAGCTGCTTTACGTTGCATCTGTACCGAAGAGAACATGTTGTTCGTCAGGTCGATTTCCTCCAATGACTTCAGTTGCGACATTTCCGTCGGGAGGTACCTCAAACGGTTTCCATGCAACGATAGTTTCTTGAGCTACTTGAACTTCTCCAGGGTGGGCATTAAGGGAGCCAGATCGGTGATTTGCCTGCCGTTACTAAACAAAGAACATGAATTCTAGTACAAGCTCTTCAGCGTCGCGGTCCTTCTCGTACTCTGAGAGGAGGTAGTTCATAACTGATAATACTGCAGACGAAGTTAGACGGCATTACAGAATTGGTGGTCACTCCTCACCCTGCAGGTGGTGGTCCAGCTGGCTTTCGGAATACTCTAACAGTTGTTCCTGGAAAAAGCCCCGTAGATGTCGGTGCCGGCTCAGCAGTATCACTTGCAAAAGCTTTCTCTTACGCACCAAATAGTGCATTTTAAGTTGTGGGAAGTAGTGCTGGTACTTGGCTTCCAACTGGTGCCCAATATCCTTGATTCGGGAGTTGGTTGGAAACAGCTTTACGGAGTTCAAGAGGCACAACATCCACAGATTGTTTTCGATTGCGAACCTTATCAACTGTCGCTCGTGGTGGGGTTGGAGTGCTGCATCTGAGACGACCAGATACTTGAGCGAGGTGAGATGGGCGATGTTGTAAAGCTTGTTGTCATCGTGAGCGAGCTTATCGAATAAGCCTATTCTGAGCACCACAAGCCCCTCGGGGAAGTCTGTCATGTCCACCCGGTGGATAAACTGCCAATTTGCTTGAGTATCGAAGGTCAGCGATCGTAGCCCTTGAGGCAACTCAACCAGATTGCAGCTGGTATGTAGCTCAACAGTCTTGTCGTGTATGTGATAAATTCGGTTGTGGTTGTAGACATCCTGCACGATCATGCGCTGATAGTGCTGTCCTGAACTATAGGTGTAATTGGTGCTCGTGCGTATACTTCTCAGCTTTCGGGTATTCACATCGTGGAATACCTCGGTCTGCTAGCTATCCACGAAGTGCTGCAGGCTGTTTTGCTTGAAGTAGTCCTCCAACAAGCAACTTGGCTCCACAAACAGGTAGTTGATCTTGCTGTTCAGCGAGTAGAACAAATTTTGATTCTCAGGGCGCTTGCATGAACTCACCAGCTTGTTTATAGTCCTGGTGAGATTGGAGTCCTTCTTTTGATAGAGATCAATCAGGCCGACAGCCTTCCTGAACTGCAGGCGAGCAGATTCGATGTCCTCCTCTTCATGCTTGGCGATAGAATTTACCAGATCGACGTGCCAGTTCCTCACAAATTCGGATCGAAGACGCTCTGCTTCTGCAATGATGAAATTACTTGACTCAACGATAGCTTGGTGCACTTTGATGAGCTCTTAGCTTTCCCTACGGAAATCGCTGATTAGCCGAATGAACGAACCAAGAGTTTGACCCAACCAATCACCATAGGACTTGTGCTTAGGTGCAGTGAACAGCAACTCGAGTTGGTTGATACGATGCAAGAAGTGATCCTACCGTTCGCACTAGAGGCAAAGTAACTCACCTCCCTGGCAGCATCTCTCAATGCACATGAACAGTTTGGGTTGGTTACAGTTGGTGCAGCGAGGGCTTAGCTTGTTCAGAGCAGCCCTGGTAGCACTAGGGTCGGTGTTGTTATAGCTTGTGTTTGGTATCATCCTGGAGGACGCTAGCTTATAATAAGGATTCAAATGAGCCAGCTTATTCTCGAGTTGGTCGGTGCAGACAACCTCCCGAACATTGGGTTGGACCGTCCGCCATCAGCATACATGTAACGCCGGAAGGCTATTCAGCGGGTTCACCCACAGTTGGAAGTTCCACGCGACGGACATCAAGGAAGGCACTCGCAATCCACGCTGGAACAATACGTTTGTACTCGAGTTCTCGGATGAGCATCTCGACTGTGTTTTGTAGATGACCGTACAATGAGGGTAATGGCAGGTGTACAACAGCAACAAGACAGACGTGGATGAAATATTAGGAAGGTGCTCGGTGAGCTATGCTGAGCTTGCAACCAACAAACCAACTGTCACAGAGGTTGCTCTCAATAATCGGGTTTCAAGGGTGCACATCAAGCATTTCCTGCAAAGTTAGAAGGCAATTCCACAGAAGGTACTAACAGCTTCCAGCGGAATTCATCTGAGACTGATAGATGTCATTGAGGACGTGCTCGAAACCGGCGAGCTCAGTGTCGAATACGGGAGCCAACTCCAGCGAATTCAAAAGGGCAGCCCAAGCACCAGTCTGAACTGTGTTCGGTTCAGCTATGTCTCTGAGTATAATCAGCTTAGCCTCAACTACCAAACTTACCGCGAAGGAACCAAACCCGAAGCCTATGAGAGCCGGGTTATTGATCTCGCAAACTTAAGTACCTCTGAAAGTAACTTTCTACAGATCGCCTTCTCAAGTACAGTTTGCACTATGCAGATCACGACCTCACAAAAAAGAAGGTATTGGTGCTGTGCCTGACATGTATAGACAATGCCTTCAGCTCTGCCGGCTACGACAGCATCGTGGTCGAACTCAATATGAAGACAGCCAAGAAAGATTACTTCATGAGGGTTGTCAGCAGCCTCTCAGAGGATGTTCTCAACGAAAGGAAGTTGGTCTCTCGCAAGCTTAACTGCCAAACAGACGATACGTTGTTTCTGCAGTACTTCGAAAAGAGAGGCTTTAAAGAGTTCAACAGAGAGCTGCCTAATACACGACCAGACGCCGAGTATTTTGTGCCTTTGAGCACATTGAAGTGGTAGGATAAAAGTAACCATCTCATATCAACGTATAAACTGGTCGAAGTGGATGATGGACTCAGGCAAAACCCTCTTGATCTCGAGCTTAAACTTGTGTTGATGAAGGGCGACGTAAAAGAGTCTGACCAGTTTTAATAGGCTGCCCCTAAAAATCCCTCCCTAAAGAAGCCCCTGAAGTTGAACATTAGCAGACTATCCATTGGGAACTGCTATCTGTACGAAGTATTGTAGAAGTCGCAGCTATGCTGGATGGTCAAGGACAGCGAGGGGACACTTGGATTTACTCACGCCATCCAGGGAAAAGATTATTCGTGGGAGGTAAGCCTGCCTCTCGTAATGAGCACCCGCAACAAATACACCCTCGAACTTACTCTCTTCGACAGGGTTACCGATTTCGGAGAAAAACTATTATCATCTTTCGAAAACAGCCAGGTTCTCCGAGCAACCTTCTAGCTTGCCGACCTCAACAACATCTTTGGTGTGCTGTAGTCACGATCAATCAACTACACCGAACAGTTTCGAAAGTATGCGAAGAAGGTGAGTCTGACCCAACCTCAATCAACAAAGTCTTTTAGCAACATGGTCGATCAGAAAAGCGCAGTCATTAAACTGGAATACGCCAACCTGCAGTCCTATTAATATAGTGAAGCATGTGTAACGTTACTCAATGCCAAGGTGAGCTCCGCCGAACCAAATAGCAGACGGTCACTTACGATAGCACTGGACGGAACCAGCATTCACTTTGCAGCCCGACCTCCCAACGGTTACTTGCTTCAGCAGCCCCACCAGATACCAGTCAATAGGCTGTAAGGCCATGCCCATATTTCAGTATATGATGAGCAGAACAACTCAAGTCAACCTTTGCTAAGCTTGTACAAAAGTGTCTTCGATCTGATTCCAATCAACCCGGGAAAGCGTTCAAAGCTTCAGCTGCGACTCCCCAACACAGACGACTGTCTAACTTTGTTTTATGCCGTCGATTCTGAAAAGTAAACTATGCTCACACGACCTCAAGCCACCGTCGGTGGCCGTATTGCTCTCAGCGAAGCACTCTACTTTAATGTGAGACTGTTAGAAGTTTCCGTTGATCTACCGGTCTGTGAAACATTCTACATCGATTGTGAAACCTCTCTCAAAAGGTACAGAAGTCGCTCTTACGAGTTGCAAACCAGTCGGGTCAAGCTTCATCATCTTGAGCAGTTTCACCTGGGATTCATACCTTCAGAGAATACTCAACCTCAGATTATGTTTGCAACCCTCAATATCCGAAGCAAGGGCAACCACGAACAGTACAATGGCTTCATAGAACTCTCGCAGTTATACTTTAACGGTGAGGAGGTTTACTGCACTGTGCCTCTCTCCAAAGCGACCAGCAAAAACCAATCGAGAACATACCTGACTGTTGGGATTCTTCCGTATACCTGCAGCATACTCAAATAACTCAGTCTGAACTCAACCGTAACCTTAAATTTAGATCTGCGTTACGCAGTTGAACTGACTCGGCTACCCTAGGGAGTTCTGCGCCAAACTGCCAGTTATTTGCTGTGCATCACATTCGACAAGAAACAGCACTACTTCCCTACCGCCATGCAGACCGAACGGATATCTGATATCGGACCCACTTGCCTCGATTATGGACTACCTCAGAAGCAATACTTGAACAACATCAACGATAGGAGGTACATTGCTTCGCTCAAGGTTGCCAGACAATTGACTATCGAGATTGACTCTTCCCATCAGTATGGTTTGATTCACTTCGAATTACTGTCTGCCAATCGTTCGACCTTCGAGTCACGATAGAGCACAATAGATCCCAGTATTATCAGCAAGTACTTCCAGAAGGTTGCTGAAGGGAGCAAACCACTGCTTGAAGTTATCTAGGAAACTCGAAGGAGCCAGTTCCAGACAGCCAACTTAGCACTCTGCCTTCCAAGCTAGTATGCACTCCGTTTCAGTAAGCAGGGTATTCTGAACCATCAGATAGCGACGGCTATTGTTGTAGTGTATCAGCCAAAAATAGCTGGCGAGCCAACCAAAGCGCCTCAGTTTGCGAAAGAAAGAAAGTCAGTTCCTGCTGAACTGCTTACGAAGGCTGTATACGAAGTTGCAGTCACTGGGGTAACTAATCTAAACCGTGAAGGTGCTGCTATCGAAAACGAACTGATAGTCGAGGGCAACACCACACTCAAACAAAACTACGATCTCAGTGTGACAGCGATTGTGCCACGTTGCTTTTTCCTACGTCCCAAGTTGAACCCTTCCCCGTCAGTTGATGTAGCTCTAAAAAAAATCGTAAGGCAAGCTATGTCAAATTAACTCATCCAGAGGCAATCCATGTTCACGTTCGATGTTGCGAAGCTTACATTAAAGTTCAACCAGCACTTCTCACAACTGGCTTTACTGAAAAACCGAGGTCTGCCGACTGACGAGGTCAAGCTGGGTTTCCAACTACTGTCGAACAGGTTCAGTGATAACCCGGAAGGGAAACTCACTTTGAGCCAAGTATCACTCAACGGAAAAGCTTAGGGTAACCAGTTTGATATAGAAATTAGGCTAGTCGATGCTAATGCCTGTGGAGTAATTGTTGTTGACGGCCGGAATTACCTCAGCGATGCAAGTAAGGCCTCATCAATCGTAGCATCAAAGTCGATTGACTCATTGTTCAATAGTAACGTCTACGGCAAGGAAATCATCTGTTAAACTCACACTGCCACAGAATGCCTTCAGGTCGTGGTGTATGCGGAGTCCAAGAAGATCATTGTCTCTAGTGCTCTCATCTAGGTGTGTAAGTTGGAGATGGAAAAACTGACAGAAGAGGAGTTTCTGTGGAGTAAGACCGTTCAAGTTGGAGCTGCTAACAAAGCCGTGCTTACGGTCCGCGGAAATTACAAGTCTACCTTAATGGAGACAAAAAAGAAGCTGGCAGAGTCCAATATTATGGAAAAGCCAGTCGAAGTCAAGTATCGGTAGGGACTCAATAAATAACTTCTAGTGAGACTACCCAAACCTTTCCCGTCGATGATTCGACCCTCACAGCAACTTGCCAGCGGCAACTCAGCAATCGGGAGACAGTTCACTCGAATAAGCATTCAACCTGGCCAGTTCGTGGAATTCAATTCGCTAATGCTGAACGTACAGATGTTTTTGGTAGGTGCCAAGAAGCACCAAGTCGATCCAAGCACATACCGGGTGACTTGCTAATCGGGTAAGTCAACTCGGCTAGTCATTGAGAGTTAGTGTGTGCTGGTTCTCACAGAGCAATAGATCGGCCAGGTTGTGTTAGAGTATGTTGATGCCTAAGGGAAAAGCCAAACGGTGGTGGCCAGACTCCTTGAACAGACGAAGCCCTAATAAACAAGCCAGTATGTGTTCGACCGTACCTACCAAATGCTTACGACTACTCAGAAGAAATTTGCGAGCAGAGGAGTACCAAAAAGCGCCTTAATCATCGTTCAACTACATAAGGTCATCAAACGGCCAAAGGATAGCTCTCAGTCTGTTATGCTCGAAGGCAATCAGAACACTTTAATCAACCTGGAAGGCTCCAAAGAAAGTTCGATTTTGACTGACAAATTTCGGGTTGTGGTGAGTAATAACGGTCAGTATGAGTCTTCGCAGGTTATGGACAACACTGGTAGCTTTCTTCACACAACCTCCCACTCCTTCGGCTATTCCGAAGATGATATCACCGTTAAGTTTGATCTCGTATTGGACAACTGCTTCAATCGCGTGGAAAAACTATCAGCACTCTTCCAGGAGGACAGCTGGATGAAGCAGATGATACTCAACAGAGGAAGGCTCAGCATTGGGGAAGCTGTAGCATCAGAAAACAGGAATTTTTGTCTGGAGCTTTCGCCATTTTTACTTGCAGGGGAAGGGATAGCAAGTGCTTTTTCTAGGCTCCTTGAGAAGAACAATCTTTACTTGTTGGGGAGTATCGATATTGTGTCTGCTCGGTGGGGGTTTCTGTCTGTCAATTCTCTTTCTCTTACCAACCTGCAGTTGAAAGACGACACGAAGGGAATAATTAGCCTAAGGTTGAGCATTATCCGACAGCAAGACAGGAACAAGGAAGTCATCAAGGAGTTTAATACCAATTACCTTCCAATAAGGCAATCATTAAACTTTAGCGACTCATTTGTGGAGAGACTTCTGATTGAGGAGGCAACAGAGCTATACAATCTACACATCGCAGTGGTAGTGCACTACAGCTCGCAGTCAGTTGTTATCTACGAAAAGCGCTACAACTTAACCGACATTTTGGGCATTCCAAACGAGAGTAAGGAGGAAGTAAGATTGCAAATAAAGCCAGAATAAACATTACACTTGAAAGCTATCTCTGAGCTGAAGTTTACAGTCGTAAAAACACTTTCGGATCCACAAAATTCTTCCACTAAAAGACCACTGCCATCTTCGAACAAAATTGACTTGGTGGATTTTCGCAGCAAGAAGGATAATTAACTCATAGAAATTCTCCTCATGTCACATCGGAGAAGCCAGCTACTCACAACCCTTGACGAGATCAAAGAATCGTTTATCTTTACTGATGGCGAGCGAGAAGAATTGTCCAATGTGCTGATGCTCTTCATGAAGGTGTACCGTGAAGAGGAGGTCGCCCAGAGAATTACACAGTGCCTCGAAATCTACCTTGTCAAACGTCCGGAATTCATCGCTATTCTTGACAAAATCAACTTCTACGATCGGCTCAAGGGGATGTTTTTACCCTTTAAGGGCCTTCTAAGGAGCATTAATTAGGGAGATCTCAAGGGCATTATTATGACCAAAGATTGGACTGCCTTGGAGGACTATATTAGAAGCAACCAACTAAATGATAATGAAAAGCCTGTTGGTAGCCTTGGTCGGTTGCTGGAAGTTATGTTAGCCTTTTTGTTGACGATGCTCAACAAATCCAAGCAGCTAGTGGGGAGTCTCAGAGCTGATATCGATTTTTGGTACGACCTTATCCAACAGTAAGCAACGATCAAGAGCCGAGGTTTATTTAAGGATATCCTCCGATCAGTATTCACGGACTACTCCCAACCGACCGACAAGTAGACTGCCAAGTTGTTCGAGTTCTTTATCCTCGGCAAATATGAAGGCTGTGAATGCTACTTATACAACCTTCACTTGAAACTGCGGCATGATTAGATAAGTTGGGGGCAGTACTGTGAGTATTTGCTCAGTATGGTGCAGAGAAAGCAACCTTGGAGTCTTGACGCTGCAACGGCATTGGAGCTGTTTTACGAAGACATCACTGAAGCTGATCTCGAAAAGTTCAGAGTAATATTTCCAACTATCACAGGTATCGACCATCGAGATAGTCAGCCCAGAAGTAATTCGATAGCTAAAACGAGCTGTTGATGATCCCAGCGAGCACCTCAACATGCTGCTCAAGAAACTCATTACAGTACTAACAATACTACTGGACAAACTCAAGCCCGAGCCCTTCAGCAAACCTGCCTTACTTGCATTCCTAAAAGAGCGAGAAAAGACAGTAAAGGCCGACAGGAAGCTCCTACTGACCCAGTTCAGCAAGAAACTAGCTGGTGAGCAGTCACTGAGAACTAGCCGCGCTCACCAAAAAAAGAACCCTGTGGAAAATCGGTTTCTCATTTCGAAGCTTGACTACTGAAGCTACTCTTAAAACTGAAGGAAGGTCACACAGTATGAAGAAGGGCAGGATCCACTCGATCCGCCCAACTTGGTAACCTTTGCGAAGGTGGCGGTTGTTATGCGAGTGTATGTGGCGGCTCGACGATTTAAATCGAACTGTTTTCCACAGCGAGTGGCTGATTTTTAAACGGGTCCTTGGAGGTCATGTCGAAGTATTGCTTCTGTTCTGCTTCCTTCCAATCCTCGAACCTACAGCTCTCGGATAGGCAGAAACAGCAGCGCATCTACGTTGATTAACGATCGGCTTTCTCCACTAGTTGATTGAGGCAGTTGCAGCAGATGAAGTTGTGGCATTGGCTGCAGCTCATGATTTCTGAGTAACATTGAAAGTTACTTGTGAAGTACAGAAAGCAGATTGGGCAACTAAAGCATTGCAATTCGCCGGCCCGACGCACTTCGTCTGCTACGACAGTCACCTCCTCCTGTTTGTACATACTGTTGACGCGGCGACGGTTGCTGAGTATCGGTGTTACGACGTTCTGTGCCTCTGAGCAGCAGAAGAGTTACTTGATTCTGTCCCACATTATTATTATGGGTTGTGTTGCTTCCGATACAAACGAGGAGGATGGCTAGCAGCGCCTACCGACATCCTCAGCGAGTCGTTGTGTGGTGCTGCTCGTTCCGCCAGGCTTTGAGTTGACTAAGTTCTTCAAGCCCTTCTCCGATAATCTCAACTACAAGTTGCTGTCGGTCGGTCAGCTCATTCGTGACGAAATCAATAAGAACACGCAGTACTCCCAGGTTCTGCTGGAGAACCTTGAACAGCGTACCAATGGGTGGAGGTAGATAAACACGTGAACGATGCTATCCTGGAAATTTTGCTGCGCAACTTAATCTTCCAGGGCAACTTCATAATCCAATGTAATGATCTCTCCAATTTAGTCTGCCCCAAGGAGGAGGAACTGCCCATTTGGAAGCGGTTCATAAAGATGGTTGATCTTCGGTTTGCTGCTATCATCAACCCCGAATAGATAGACGTCGATACCAAAGCAAGTACTGCCAAATCTTATCTAGAACCGAGCTTTGCTGCAAAAATGAAGGAGTTCGAACTCAACAAAGCACGTGTCCACGACATCTTTGCCAGCGATAAGGTGGTGGAAGTGCCCATAAGCCAAGCCCAATCAGCTATCTATGAACGTCTGCAGAAGGCTTAACCGTGAGAAAACTATCATCAGTATCGACTCCCGATTATACTGTAGATTTTGTGACGTTTGTTGTACAATTCAACTTTTTTCTGACGATTATCCAGTGAAGATGGGTCGACCAGTTTAATTTGAGGAATGGAGAGCTCTTCTCGGGGTCTCTTCTTTGTAGAATCAATCGAGAAGCGGTGGTTTGGGAGAGTCACGCTATCGTCAAGTCGGGGAGACAGTGCCGGGAGGAAACTAGAGTTCTTTTTCCGATTTCTTTTTTCATGTGAATGGCTGTCGTATTTGGCTTCAGGCATACTTTCCGTTAAGGAACCCAAATTTTTGCCAATGTGTATGGTCTTCAGCAGCTAAGGTGGCTTGGTTTCGTTATCGGGTTCAAGATTTGCTGCGTGTTTGACAACTGCGGGAAGCTCGAGAATCCTATCTTAATAGAAAGTGTAAATACCACAGCTCGGTCGTACCCTTGAATTTACCTCGAGTAATTGTTTGATAGTCATCACCAGTTCGTTTGAATACTGGTTGGGGATACGTGGAAAGAACCCTCGAACAACCTTTTTAAACAGTCCCTCCATATCCTCCGAGCGGAACGGTGGCTTCAAGGCCGCCATCTCGTACAAGACGCAGCCCAACGACCATATATCGCTTTTTCGATCGTAAGGCTGGTCCTTCCACACCTCCGGACTGGCATAATATGGTGTGCCCGTTTGCGTTTCGCACATTCCTCGGCTGATCTTAGAGACGTTCATATCACCAATCTTCACCGATCCTGTCTTGGTTAGGAAAACATTAGCGGTCTTGCTTACTCTTCAAATACCTTCAAATCGCGGTGTAGTACTTTCATTTAATGCAAGGCTCTGAGGCCCCTCGTGATTTGAATGAACATGCTCCACACCTCCTCCTCTTGGAATGAACCTCCTTTCCTTTGGAGTTCTTGAATTTTCTGATAAAGATCCCCATTGTCGGCGTACTCCATGACGATGCTACGGTAGTGACCTTCGAGTACTTGAGACAGTTAGTTGCTTGATCGAAGAAAGCCTCTTTATAAGCGATCACATTGCGGTGATTAAAAGAAGCTAGAATGCGTACTTCGTTCACTGCGTTCTGCTTCTCCTTCTCCGACAAGTTTTTCAATTTGACTTTCTTCAGCGCGTATTCCATGCCATCCACCAACCTCTTTACCTTGTAAACAGAGGAGTAGGCGCCCTCACCCAACCGTGAGAGGATCTAAAAGTCTTTCAGCGACATTGCAGCTAATTATATTTTAGGTTTGCTCTTTCCCGTAAGAGCATGGAGTCAACAGTTACAATCAATGTGGATTGGGCTTATGATGACGCAATCCTATTAAAATTTTGCAATGACAGAGAAAAAAGATAAGCCACAGCCAACTGGTGGTCTCGCAGGCATTATCGCTGGTGAGTCGGCAATCAGCACGGTTGGGTTGGGGGTTGGTCTGAACTACCGAGGATACTCCATCGAAGACCTGTCGGAGAACTGTATCTTTGAGGAGGTGTTGCACCTGCTGATCTTCAAGAGGCTACCCACCCAGGAAGAGCTGAAGAAGCTCCGACAGAGAATATCCTCTAAGCGCACCATCCCAGCCTCCCTGAAGAAGGTTCTAGAGCTGTTGCCCAAAGACGCAAACCCTATGGATGTGATGCGCACGATCAGTTCTGTTCTCGGTATTCTAGAACCTGAATGTACTGTGTTTATGTGACGTAGCTGCGAAGAACTGCCAAGTGGAGATTACTTTGAGACTGGTGGCACTATTCGGACCAGCTTTAATATACTGGTACCATTTCAGCAACAGTGGCGTAAGGATCGAGGGGGATACTCTACCCGAAGATACCATCGCTGAAAACTTCATGAAGCTCTATCTGAGGAAAGACAAAGTTGAGGCTGATGTGGTACGCACCCTTGACGTGTCCTTGATTCTTTACGCTGAGCATGACTTCAACGCCTCGACATTCACCGCGAGGGTTACAGTGTCGACGCTAAGTGACTTCTACAGCGGCATCACCAGTGCCATTGGTACGCTAAGGGGACCTCTGCACGGAGGCGCAAATGAAGCGGCCATGAAATTATTGGATACTTTCACTTCGGTCGAGGATGCCAACAAAAAACTGGAGGCTATGTGGGCCAAGAAGGAGTTGGTCATGGGTTTCGGTCATCGCGTTTACAAGAAGGACGACCCTCGTAGCAATATCATCAAGAAGTGGTCGCTGCTGCTGGCAGCCAAACCCAACGGTGCTAAGCGATTGGTCGACGTTTCCCAGCACGTTGAAAAGCGTATGGTCAACGAAAAGAAGATCTATCCCAACCTTGACTTCTACTCAGCCAGTGCTTACCATCAGTGCGGAATCCACACCGAATTCTTCACTCCAATCTTCGTGATTGCGAGGACCGCAGGCTGGGCTGCTCACATCATGGAACAGCGCGCAAATAATAAGATCATCCGTCCACTCTCTAAGTACACCGGCCCAGAGAACACAAAGTTTGTGAAGATGCCCGACCGTCGTGCTAAACTGTGATGATGAACATATGCCTAGACACATTATCAGTTGCTGGCGGTTAGGTATGCTGCTAGCTCCTTTTCCACGTAGGCCTCGCTGACAGTTGGGTGGAAATCCTTAACAAACTGTTTGGCGAACTGAATATAGACCGGTCGTTTGTCCTTATGCACCAACTTCGAAAGGGAAAGTATAAAGTCGGTGTCGATTCTGTTGCCTTGCTTCTGGGCTAGCCGGTAGAGTTGGGCGTATAAACCGAGCCTTGCGAACACCTCCATCATTTCCTTATAAAGCTACTTTCGATGCAGAATGTCGATCGCAACTTGCTGGAGTATATCGCTTGCCTTTGGCATTGCTTTGCTATCTTGAATCAAGCTCATAGCCAAATCTCGAGTATCCTCCACAACCCTGAGCTGAATAAGTTGGTAGAGCAGCAGATATCGGCCACTTGCCAGCAACATTCGACACACCATCATCTGCAGCTTCAGTGGTACCTCCAGTCTAAACTCGATCATCTGGCGGATGCACTCGAGAACTACGTCGGCAAAACGTTGGCGTTGCTACTCTGATAAGGTCTTCTCCTCGTCGATGGTGTAGAATATATTGACATATACGTCGAGAGGTGATATTCGCTGTTATATCTTCGCCTTGTCCTGCAGCCGAACAGCATTGACGTAGTCATCGAACAGGTACTTCCAGAAGCTGCTCAGAATAGTCACTTTCAGGCTGAAGAGGTTAGTTCGAATCCATCTCAACACAATCATCTTGGAGTTCTTCCTGCGGATGAGGAATAAGAACAGGTCACTTTACTGTTTGAGGTAGTTGAACACGACGTCGAGATCGAGCACCCACTTGCGGATCGTCCGGTTCGGATGCACCAGCCACCGATCTAAGAACTGGCATTAGTAAACGTTGGGTTCAGTGGTGCATCGGAGCGACATTGGGGTGGCAACTGATTGGGAGGTATTACGTTTGGTGTCGAACACGAATGAAAAGCGGTCATACTTGAGATGAGCGATGAGTAGATTGTCATACACACAGAAATCCACTTGGCTGTCACTTGGAAGTTTGATGTTTAGGTTGACTTTGATAATCTGCTCTTCCAGCAGCGTGTATATCTTGAGCCGGCCCTCCATGACGTTGTAGAATAGCAGGGTGGTCTTGTCGTAGAGTTGAACCAGCTCAATGTAGTATTGCTCGCTACTCGGTTTCGTGAAGAGTGGGCGGTTTTTGTTTGTACCCTCCACCCTGAATTTCTGCTGGTTGTTAGCAGCCTTGTTCTTCTTTATGAGGAAGTCAATGGGGCCTTCTTGCTTGGTCTCGCTCATCGTATCGTCGAAGTCCAGTACCAGTGACACTCCTCTGTAGTTGTTCTTGGATCGCTTGTCGTTGAAGTGAAAGATATGGATTGCACCACTTTCAGCATTGTTGCAGCACGCAAGCACTTCCGTATGACACTCAAACCAACAGCTGGTGACCTTAATAGAGACTTGCTTTTGGTCCTTCAGCATTTTCTTTTCCTCATCATACCGAAAGAAGCGGACGCATGTTGCTTCCACGATGAAGAAATCGAGTGTGCCTCGCATGGAGTACAGCCAGTCGAAGTACAGGATTGGTGAGCTTTTGCCACTGGGTTTCAAGATTTGCGTATTGCCGCTACGCAGCCAATGCACCACCACATTTCCGTCAATGAGCATAAAGCAAATTACTTTGAGCTCATCGTTGTAGCTCATTTGCTACATTGAGCTACGCACGTGCAAGTCCACCCGTAGGTTATCACGGTCAAGGACGTACACGTGCTCGTGGCTGTTCAAGAGGAAGAGGTTGCATTTTTCACTGTAGAAGATCTGGCTTGTAGCACGCTGCTACCTCCATAGCGACTGTTTCACAGTCGATTCGTCAACCTCGCGGATCCTAAGCAGGCTCAGTTCCGATTCCTACTCCATAATAGAGTAATGTTTATAGCTGCTAAGGCTGTCAGAAGATGGCTGGCAACTGAGGCTTCCCAAACCGAAAGGTTGAGCCAACTCATCAAGGAATACCGATAGGTGCTCAAACAACCCATGGACGATGCAACCACAGATCGTATTACTGAGCTGTTGGTACAAATGTAGGAGATCCGCAACCAAAAGAAACGTGAGGCTAAGAAGAAGCAAAATGAGAAGTAGCTGGATATCGTGAAGGAGTACGTGCTATCTGTGATGCCAAAGGAGTCTGACAAGAGACCATCGACGTAACGAAAGATCCCCAACAACCTAACTCTTCACAAGCTTAAAGGCAGAGCAGCGGAGATGTTGCTGGTCGGAGTCGAGCAGAACAATCTAGAGCACACTCTGTTCGTCCGTGATCTCTTTGACCGGCTGAATATAGAGAACTGTGCGACTCAGCTGCCACCTGACAGCCCCTTCCTCATCAAGACCTAGCAAAGATCCTTTAGGTAAGCCTGGAAACTCTTCATCAAGGGTAATAATTACAGCTTCTTCATGCACAATCGGCCCAACTACCTGCACTAAACGACGCTGGAAGATTCCAAAATCGGAATCGTCAAAGACAGCATCTTCAACTCCAAGGAATACGTTGCTACTCCTGCCTATGGCATGTCCTACCACTAGCTCTCCAACAACTTCTAGCCCAACGCGTTCATGCAACCATTCTTCACCAGCAATCTCAAAAGGCTGGTGTTCTGCGACTACCCGATGCTCAAGGAGAGGGAGTACCAAGCCACCGTTATGAAACTGCCATAGCTCCGGAAGCTGTTCATGCAGTACATCGATAAGCTGCACAGCAACCAGCTTGGAAGGTTTGATGCAAGACTGCTCCATTACGACTAGCTGTTGCTACCAAAGATAGACCATATTGCGGGTGTGCTAAAACTCACCAGTAAACTTGCACCACGCACCCTTGCTATCTGCGATAATCAATACACCGAGTTTATCGCCGAAAGCTGGAGGAAGCCAGGTGTTGAAAAATCAGCCTTTGAGTATGCCGAATGTCAGAGTACCGGGCCTTTTATTGAGTTCATCGAAAAAGTGGTGATTCTGGATCTAATCCTCGAACCCATAGTTTCCAAGTACTTCATCGGCTACAAATCGTTTCCCTTCAACGTGACAAAGACAATTGGGGGAGTTGAGCTTATCAACTCACTATTCGTTGTCTGGGACTACTACTATCAGAAGTATCATCAAGCAAAGTTCCCTGGCCAAGCACCTGAGGAAAGCCCGCTTTCGGAGACTGATGATTGGGGTGATAAGTACAGCCCAGGTCCGAAGGCTGGTGACAACTGATAGGTGTTTATACGTTTAAGAGTCGTTATGAATTGCTCCTCCAAGAAAGAGCTTAGTGATACCAAGCCAGCTCGTCTCAAAACCTCCGACCTTGAAAAGCCTCAGGAAGGCAGAACCGGACTCAAAGACGAGGAGAAGTTTTGGCTGATTTAAAACGGTCACTTAAACAACATCATTGAGTAACAGTGCCTGCAAATTGACCAGCTAAAGGAGGAGCTCAAGGCTGCATTGGTAGACAGAAAGGCATTAGACGAGATCCGCAGAAACAACGAATAGTTGTAGCTAGAGATGGAGAATAGCGAGCAGAAGATGTTGCAGCTGGTCGATCAGAACAGGGACATCGCATCAAAGTTCAAGCGATTGTTGGATAAGTGTAAGTAACTCGAATAAAAGGCCTCGGCAGCCGATCAACTGAAGGTACAGTTGGAACAGGTCAAGTACGAGTGTCAGATGAAAATTACTTCGATGGAAGCGGAACTTGATGAACTTAAAAAACAACCAAAGCCAGTACCCATTGAGGATCGACATTCAACCGACACAAAGACACCTATTAAGGGTCTTATTGTTCGTAGGCATCGAATCGTCACCGAGACTGCCCAAGATGCCGAGAAGAAACACCTTCAGGCTTAACTTCATCAGTACAGAGAGTTGGTGGATCATCTCACTCATGACAAATAGCGCCTCATGAAGGAGGTTGTTCGCCTGCACGAAAGATAAGACATCCAACACAGCGAATTCCAGTCGGAAATGTAGCGGCAATCCCAGCTTATCACGAAGCTGACCCGTGACAACACCAACATACTCAATGATGTTGCGAAGCTTCAGAATGAGCTTGATAAGGTACTCAGCATGAACTCCGAACTGCAGCATCGCCTACGTTTGGACTAGCTGGAAATGAAGTTGTTACAAACGGTGCACACCGAACCAGATCGTCTATTGGATAGTGGTCCAATGGGCAATGAGGAACGGCGTGGCTACGAACAGAAACTGCAGTCCAAACGAGCTCTTATCCAGCTTCTGAATCGTAAAATTGGTAAGTTGGAGGAAGAGCTGTCTCAGCTAACCATCAAATGTGAGAATCTGCAATCAGAGCTAGTCGCCAGGCTCGGGAGGTGACTTCAGACCCTCCTTGATGCTGTCTGATAGATGTAGTGTCTCTGCTAGCAGTTTCTGAATGCGTCTCAACAGCGTGTCAGTTTGCGGATACCCTTTATAAATGTACACCAGCGGTAGGCCCAGCATCGTCTTGCGTTTGAAGCAGTTGCACCCAATTTCGGGTTTGCCGTTCCAGAGGTTAACCCACTCACCTTCAGGAAGGAATATTGTGCGTTCGTCTGACTCAGATAGTAATGGAGCCACCATCATCCAGTTCCCAACGTAGTATTGGTCGGCGATATCACTCAGAGATTCGTCTTCCAGCTCAAGGAACATAGGTCGCAGAAGAGGAATACTTTCCTTTTGGCTTTACTTTGCCTGTTCCCAACGGTAGTCACTGAGAGCTCGATAAACTTTGGACCAAAATGCAAAGGCGTTAATCATGTAGTCGTTGCTGTAGATCTGGAGGGTCTTGTCGGGTTGGTTTCCTTCGTGGGTCCGGAATACTGGTGAAAAGGCTGCTAACTGCATCCATCTCAGCATCAAGATTTCTGTACGTGCCGCTAATTCATAACCAAGAACACTCGCATAGACGTAGCCTCCGATATCGCAATGAGTGTTGCTGTAGCCAACAAGCCCCGAAGTAAGCATAGCATTGAGACAACTGGGAAGCCCACTGTGCCTCCCGAAGTTCATGTTTTGATCACCAGCCCAAAGTGATCGTGTCCACTTGGGCGCTCCAAGATAACCTGCTCGGCTGAAGCTAAAGAAGTCGTTATTCTTGCCAAGCTCCTCCTAAACGGCTTGGTGGGCAAGTTTCAGCCATTACACTGGATAGTCGTTGTGCTTGATAACATCTCTAATGGGATTATCAGCAAAAGGATAGGACTAGCCGAAGTCGGTCATCATCCCCATCGCACCTGTTTCCTTTATGACTTTTTTGATAAGGGATTTTAAGAATTCCCGTGCTTCGGGTTTGAAGATGTTCACCAGCCCAGCCTTGAAATCTGAGAAGGCCGAAGTCAGGAAGACCTCGCCGTTCTTGTCCTTGACTAAGTGCTCCTTTGCGGCGAGGAAGTAGTTGTTGGTGTACTTCGATTTTGAGGAAGTGTCTGCCAGCATGGGATTCATGTATATGAGAAGATTGGTGTCCTCTGCTTTCATCTCGATTCGAAGTTGGTTCCAATCAGAGTAGTGATCGGTGTCTAATTCCCAGTTCCACCATAAACGTGAATAACCGAGAGACATCCGCTTACCCACCCAATCTTGCAGCCATACTCCACCAATCTCTGCTCCTGCCTTTCTTAGCTTGGACATTATCTCCCGAACTTTTTTACTTCCACCTTGCAACCCGACGATTGCTCCACGGTTTACCCATTTTGGAACTGGTGGAGTATAGCCGTTCACCCTTGCAATTTCTGCGAGCAGATGCCTCATAGACTCGCCAGTAATTATGTTGAGCTTCAGTGAGTTGCTCCAGGTCACAATATGAGTTGGTGACCAAGCGACATATGACAACGATCGAACAATCCAAGCCAACCTTCGACTGTTGAACCAAGCCGGCGATGGCGAGTAGCTCGAGTAATAAGTTCCAGCCTTCTTATAGGCAAGCTCCGAGAGCAAAGATATGGGTTGATCGCCTCTCCCAACCCCCTTTTCCCTTACCAGCAACGAGTAAGGGCGATCTCCAAGCGAAAGGTAGGAAAACTGCTCTCCGAGTCCAAAGTTTTTGTCGTGCTTATCAGAAACCATCCAGATTGCGATGGATTGATCACTGTTGAGACACTTTCCATTGAGCTAGAAACTCCCCTCAGCCAAGCTAATAGCGAATTCGAAACCGTGTCCCGGGCAGTCTACGAAGGCACCTGTGACTGTGATAGTTAGATCTTCTTTGCTAACGTTGTTGATGACTTGAGATCGGCACTGTTTTTTGACCTCAGTATTAACTTTGTAGAAGCTATCGCCTCCTGCGTCTACAGTTGGTTCAGCCGAGTAGCAGCTCAGAAAACCCTCGTTGAGGACTTTCTTGTTATCCAGCAAGAGGGTAAAGGAACTCTCATGTCCTACCCTTAGTTCCAGATTCTAGATGCGGAATCGAGCGGGTTGAACGGAGAGTTTTAGAGTGGGTTGAAGCAGTTTGGTGAGCACGTTGAGCTACATGTCAGCCTCCATTTGGTAGACATACCCAGCAATTCCAGCAACTGCTAAGAGCACCACCAGAACGACTCCCGCGAATATCTTGAGAACCTTTCCCATAATTTATATGACTGCAAATAGCTGCAAACACTATCATGCCACTTCCACGCGAAATTCTGGTCGGATTAAGTAGCTAATGAACAGAGCAAACATGAACACTCCGGATATCAGGGAAAGGTAAGGTCGAGTGGTGTCCTGCAAGTGTTCCTTTTTGATGCGGGTGTTGACTTTGAGGTAGTTGAACAGAACTCCGGCAAACACATAGCAAAAAAACATTGCAAGTGAGAACACCTCGGTACTCGCTGTCAGGATCCCCAGCACCAGCACGCACATTATTATTGGCAAAAACTCCTCGAAGAGTACCTGCACTTCAAGGAAGAGGCTATACCAGCGAGTTTGTTAAGGCGTGAGGTCGTCCTCTGGCTGCAATTAATCGAAATTGTACCCTCGTTTCTCTGCGTGGAAGGCCTCCGGTCTTCTCGGCTGGCTGCTCTGGTTTCGGCAGCTACGGCAGTTACGATGGCTCGCGTTGGATATCGCTTCCGTCCACCTTCTACGAGGACTCTCTACCTTGATGTATTTCCTCAATTGACGGTGGCTGCTCCGTCACTGCGTACTTCCCGCCATCCTCCAACCATTTGATATAGTCCTAATCGTCCTTTTCTCGTTTCTTACTGAGGGCACCGTGAATACCCTTGAGTAGTGCAAGGAGCTGAGCTACGAATACAATGATGAAGCCAAGCCCCAGCATGGTTTCGTAGAACTGCGAGACATGAGCGAACTCGTTGGTGGGTGACCCCATTCAAACTTTATAAGGCTCTTAAGATAAGTTATAACGCACAGCTTTGCAAGCGAGGTCATTTGATGTCCTTCATGATCTTCTCGTTTTCAGTGGGGTCGTATTTCTGCCTGATCAGCTTAACCATGTGCATGGGGAGCCAGGACAGCACCACTATGAGAGCAACCTTCTTTGCGAAGGCAAAGTCCATCACGGAGACATCGATGTACTGCTGGAAGAGTATGATGGAAGCGATGTACACGACAAAGGTGAGTATCTGGCTGATCAGTACTATCTTGTTAATTCGTGTTAGCGTGGTGTAGACGTTGAGGAGCTCAATAATGATAAGCGCCGTGAAGGTGATAGTCACGATATCGATGAAGGTGTTTTCGAAGAGGGTGAAGGAAAGGAACATGATGATACTGCCCTGATAGATACTCTTCCACAGCCAGATCAAGAAGGTTTTGATATTAAGTTCGCGTCCCTTTTGGAGTGACTGGTATAGCTGCGGGTAGTCCATTGCCTTGGCTTCATCGACATCCTCATCGAACACAATGCAGAACACTGGGAACATAGTGTACACAGTGGTATATCCCAGCATCAGATACCCGTTGTATATGGGTATGGCAATGCTGTAGAACACGAGAGAGAAGATAGTTTGGATGATGCTGATTATTAGACCTCTGTGAATGACGAATTGCGACATCAACGACGTGTTCTTATAGGATAACCGACCGTGCCACAATAGGAGTTTGGACAGATGCTTGAACTTGAGGATGGAGAAGTCGCTAGCAAGTGCGGCTTGCTTTCCCTCCTTACCAACGATGCCGACACCAACGTCAGCTGCCTGAATCATACCCACATCGTTTCCTCCATCGCCTATCCCTAACACAATTTTGTTGGTATAGATCTTTACACCCTCGGTGATGACTGCTTTCTGGGTTGGTGACACTCTGCAGCAAACAACTGCGGGGGCATTGCACGCAACATTGTAGAAAAACTCCTTCTGGTGGTTCAAGGCAGTGTTGATGCTTGCACCATCGATGATAAGCACAGTGTTCATCTTCATCGAGAACTCGTTGAGTTTGTTCTGTAGACTGTACGGTTCGGTTTGCTCCTTGATGACGTAGGTATCGTGGAAGGGAGCTTTTAAGCCAGCTGAAATGGCGATGCAGGTTGCAGTCTCTATCTTATCTCCGGTGATCATCCATACGCTGATGCCAGCATTTCGAAGTGCGTCGAGGGTGTTGCGGATGTCTTCTTGTAGCTTATCCTCCACTCCGGTAATACCAAGCAGCTCCATGTCACTTTCGAGTTGGTCGATAACCTTCCTCACTGATTGATCTCGATTGACCATGGAATTTGAAGCTTATACATACTGCCTGCTCCATTCACGGAAGTCTTTCTCGCTTAAGAACTTTTGAGCAAGTACAAGAGTACGCAGGCCCTCCCTCGACAAATCCTCACACTCGTCAAGAACAAAACCCCTTAAGGTTTCTGGCACCTTGTCCTTCATGACTGAGTCTGCTCCTTTGAGATAGAACATGATTCTATTGGTTTTGACGTGACGTAGGATGATACCCATCCTCTTGCTCTCGCTTGTGAAAGGAAAGATGTTTTCAATCTTAAATTTTTCGCGTTCTTTCAACGGGTTCATCAGGGTAATGTAGTTCGTGTCCCTCTCAATTAGAGTAAAGTTTAACTGCTCCGCGATTTTTACTAACGCAATTTCGTCAGGGCTGGACGCCTGATAGGCCTTGACATTGTTCTCGATACTTGGAGTCACGTTGTGACAAACTGCCAAGCACGTTATGAGATCTCTCACAATATAGTGTTTATCGCGCTTTATATACCTCAACTTCTTGCCAGTCAGCTGCGCGTTTATTATCTTTTCTTCGACGTCTCGCATAGGGCCCTAGCTTTGTTCATAGTTCTTCTTGGCGATCAGAGCTAACAGTTTTTCTTGGTTGGGCTGGAAGCAACCGACTTAGTTGATTGACAGCTTCTTAAAGATCATGTCGTTTTGGGTGAGGGTGCCTGTCTTGTCGCTGAGAATGTATTGAATTCGACCTAACTATTCGGGAATTTGGCTGTTACGTGCAATAGTCCCGTCTATTTGCTTGTCGTGGTTGATCTTGTAGGCGAACACGACCTTAGCGAAGTCAAGGTTGACTCTGAGACTAATGGGAATGATGCTCGAAAGCAGTAAGATTTGTCGGAATAAGTCAAGAAGCCAATACTCTCCCAATCCACCTGCAACTGTGATGATTACTGCCAAGACGCACATAAAGCCGAACAGTACTTTGGATAAAAAGTTCAGCTCAGCATCGATACGGCCTGTTTTGTTTCTGGCGTCTCGTGTATTCATAACTGATCTCATTTCCCTACCGGTGTAGATAACCATTCCTATTGCTTTACCGTTAGCAAGGTAGCAATTTCCCCAAAGAGTATGGCTCAAGCCTAATCCCTATCGCTAGGCTTCCACGCCAGCATTTTGAGTTTTAAACAAGCCCTCGAAATGGTAAATGTCTAGTTTAGGTGCTTCAGCTTCCACCGAAGCCGAAAGTGTGTGGATGCTGTGCGTCTTGGAGTATTCGTGAGTCTTCTTGATCGCTTTCCTGAGCTTCCAATCGGTCTCACCGTCCAGTTGATCGGTACGAATAAACACAGTTCCATCAGGGTCCTCTGTGGAAAGTATAACCATATCGGCAGGGATACGCTGATTAGACTTGACTTCGACAATATCGCCGACCTTGATGTTCATGGAGAGCACCTCTTCACGTCCAGTATTGCGAATGGCGGTGTACTTCTGAGTGTTGGTCTCTTCATCTCGCTTTTTACGATTGATATCGTCGTAGGCCTCTTTTAGCATTGTAAAGCCCAGTACTAAGAGGAGCGGGGCGATGTACGTGAATAAGAATCCAACCTTGAGCATATCAACGAGCTGGCTCAGGGCTATCAGAAGGAAGAACAGATTAAAAAAGTACCGGAACTGGTGATAGAGGACCAGAGGAAAGAAAGAACGTATCGTATATTTGCTGTTGTTGATTACGTTGGGCTACTTGATCGTTTAGGGGTAGATTTTGCCATCCAAGAAGATCAAGCGCTTCTCAGGGAACGGTCTTGGGTTGGCGAATATCGATTCAGGGAAGGGAACTGTTGGGAATATTGACATTGGATCGGCGGCGACTGGCGGCGCTTCGCCTGGGGCAGGCAGCTTGGTCTATTCAAACTTCATTTGTATGATGTTAAGACAAACAAATGATTCCAATCACAACTCAAGTCTCACCTTCCCGGATTGAACTTGAACACCACCTGTCTAAGCCTCCCCAGCAACCTCTTCGGTGAGGTTAAGTGATACTTTCTATCCTGGTTTGAAAGCGGGGAGACCTTTGTATGGGCAAGTTGCGCAACGGAATGCGTCACCAAGATAGCAATTACCGCAACTAGACTTCACGACTCCCTGATTGACTTCCTGAACTACTTCTTGCTGCGATTTTTGTCTGCAATTAACCAAAGAATTACTCTGCCTCCTTACGACCACAGTTACAATTGGCACATGCTTTTGGTTTAGTAATGCAGGCCTCGATTTTCGGCTTCTTCTCGACAATGTCGTCTTTCAACAGTTCGTCTTCATCGATCTTCACCGGCTTGTTTGGTTGTTGTTGGTAGAACCCTATATGCAGCTTTTCAGCTGGCTTCACTTCGAAGGATTCAGGATGTTGTTTACCAATCACAAAACCGTGTTCACTGTTGGCATGAATGTGAAGTCCAAGATCATCTATGAGTTCTTTTACCTTAGCCTTACAGTCACCCGACAGTTCCTTACAGTCTAGCACCAGTCGTCCCTACCTAACAGCATCGTTTACTTATGGCTTGATAACTCGCGGAATATGCACAAGGAAACGACACTGCACGGGATCAAAGACCTTCGCCATCACGACTTTACATTCTGCGAAGTGACCATCTCGTAGTGCTGGCAGTACCTTGATAGCCTCCTCAAACCGAATCGTAAGAGTGTCCTCGCCTACATGCACGGGATGCAAGTGCTCCCCGAGAATGAGTATTTTGTGCATATGAAATAATTCAATTATCGATTAAAACGATACACACTCTGGAAGTAGGTCGGGCCGTCCAGCTCATCACTTCTTTTGGTAATCGTCGACATTCATGTCCAGCAGTCCCAGGAACTCATTCTGGTCCTAAGTTCGTTCGAACAGTTCCACGACGACTCCAGGATCTGGGTCAGGGTAACGAGGGTTCTGCATAAAGGAGTGTCCAAGCGGGTCGATGAGAATGAGAGTAAATGGCATGTTTCCCTCTCTGCACTTCTTCAAATTTTCGAACAGCTGGTCCATACGTTTGCTGAACTCACTATCGCTATCAGCGAATGGGTTGTTCTCACACAAATGAGTGGATATCTTCTCGAGAAGACCCTCAACTGTCGTAAGGCATCCACCTAAAGTCCCGTAGTCGAGCTCCAGTTCAAGTTCTGGAATGTTGACAGCACAGCTTTCGCTCTAAATTACTCTAAGTTTGTACCTTAAACAAGTCGCGCTTAAGATCCTCAGCGTTCGGGTTTTTCAGAGTAATCTTGGCTCCCTTATCCTTCACTCCGCCAGCAGTCTTGGTTTCGGTGCTATGAACTCCGCAATAGTCACAGTGGAAACTCATGATGATAATATCGCTGAAGTAAGGGATACTGGTCTCGCACATCTTAGTCTCGCCAGGAAGTCCACAGGAATGGCATGGCACTGAAAAGGATGCAGCCTCAGTTTTCATGAAATTATCTTCGTTGAAGGGTTTTGTGAAGTCCACCTTATGAGCGTTTTCTCGCGGTTCCTGAGTAGGATCATTCTGAGCATCCTTCCATTCCTGCTTTTCCAGATCCTGACACTCCTTCTGAGCGTTTTCCACACTGTAGCCCATATCCTGGATCATCTTGGTGGTGCGCTTGTAGTAATTGAAATGAAGTCGTGGATCTAACTTGGGAGCCAATGGGTTCTTGATGAACGAGTTGCCACTGGGATCATCAATGATGACAGTGAATGGCAGTCTGTTTCCATTCTTCAAATCCTCGAGCTTCACAAGGAAATCTTGAATCTTATTGTAAAGCTCAGGCTCCATATACTTGCGAGTTGGTTGCTCAGCTTCGAGATCCTCGATACATCGAGTAAACAGACCCTCAAGTGTCGTAACTTATCCCTTCTTGTTAGATGGAATTTCGAACTCCAGCTCGGGGATCATGATCTTAGCAAACTCAGACTTGACGATATCCCTACCGAGATCCTTAGCGTTGGTGCCACTAAAGACAATTTTCACACCCTCTGGGGCAAGCTTTCCACCAAATTGAATCTCCGAGTTCTTGTTGCCGCAGTTATCGCAGCAGAAAGAGATGAGGATGACCTCCTTGAAGAACGGGATGTTGGTGAGAAGCATCGTTGTCTTCCCATTTTCCTCACAATTGGTGCACATACTTTCCACAACAATGGGCTCGTTGTCAGCTTTGAGCTTGGCAAAGATGACTTCAGGAGGGTGTGGTAGTACAGTTCCAGCTGCAGCGTTGACGGGGGCACTTGGCTGGGCGACAGCAGGGGTTTCGTCCTTTTCCATAGTTGTTGTTGATGTTACGAGGTGATTATAGTTTGGCATCGACTGGCCGACTTATCAGCTTCATGTACTGGTAAATACTGACTCCGCAATATTCTCTTATACAAATCAGCTTGGAAAGAGGAATTGCTGGAGAGAACCGCAAGTTATCAACGAATCTTGCTGGTTGGATAAGGTCGAGAACAATAACCGCAGGGGTTCCGCCTGGAGTTGACGGAACGATTCGCGAAAGCACTCGATATCACAGTCAAGTCCTTCAGTGTAGGATTCTTTTATTATGTCTCTTCGGAGGATTTGGAGGAGGTCTGCTTCCTTCCATTCCTGTGACTCCATGATTTACAGCATAAGAAAGACGAAATACTCGAGATTGAGGGCTTGATCAAGCAATTTTCTGACTATTTGAAGCCTATCCCCACGGAGAATCTGGCGAATCGTCCTATCGTACAGCTATTTTTTCTTGCTCAGCTGAAACACCGGCACAAACAATCTGTCCACACAGTCTTCATACTCCAGCATATCCTTGCCGCAAGTGAGTCGGTTGTACAGCATCTGTATCTGATAGCTACTACACTCCAGCTCAAGCGCCTCAATTCCATGGGTAAATTGCTATTCAGTTAGCCAATCCCAACCCTCGCCACCTATCAGTTCAAATATGCTATAGAAGTTTATTCGGTGGGTTTACAGTGCTACTTTGGAATTCTCCAGCTGCTGCAAGCAATAAGCAAGTTATGCTAGCACCTCCAGCAGCAGTTGCTGTTTGTTTGGGCGCTGTTTTTTGTATCGCTTTGGCTTCATCGTAGGTGGCAAAACAGTTGCTTCCCACGGTTGTTTCTATGGCGAATAAGAGGTTCCGAACTCCTTCAGCTCAAACTTTTGCTTCTCCTTAGTGTCAATAACTTAGCGTTTGCTTCTCTCCGCTGAAAATTGCGTTTGTATTGCGATTTCAATCGGTCGATCGGATGTTGGTGTGGATGGCACGCCTATTTCTTTGCGGATAACCGTTTGCACTGCAATTTCGGTCTGCTTCACCTACTTAGCAACCTCTTCCAGAGCTGGTTATGTCTGCTCCCCACGCCCTCTCTTTCTCGGATGCAGGTAGTAGTAGTTTGAGAGGTAGTGCCTTCCTCGAGCACCCTCCATTTCATATTATTAGGCTGGGCGACAGCTCAGTAAGATTGGTGTCTTCAATGGTTCTACAGTAGAACGAAAGTATCGACATCATTGATCGCCACCAAGGATAACAAGTTGAACAAACTATTTATTATGAGCGAAACTAAGAGGTAGTAGACGGAAGAGGAAAAAAAGATGTGGATCAAGGCATAAAAGATTCTACTGCACCAGAAGATCCACACAATGCTCCAGCAGTGGGAAAAGGAGAGGAAGGGAGAGGAACAGGAAAAGGCGGAGCAGATGAAGAATGCGGAGGCTGATAGCAATCCCTCACCAGCCTCGCTGTCGAACAATCATGTCACTAATGAAGAACCTGCACTCTGGAGGCATAAGAGCAAGCAATAGGAGCAGTGATTCAGGACTTCATCGACTGCACTGCAAAACTAATTAAAAGAGGTAGGGTCATTTCGTCACCATGGATCTGGACTTGCTTTTCTGCATTGTATTAGAGCAGCATTGTCGGTGCCGATTAGAACCGTTCTTCAAAACTGTTGAACGCGACTTACTCGTCTTTTGGAGGGTTCTCTTCATCTCTTTGGAACTGATATCAGCACTAACTAGATTCTTCTGGAGCTCAAGCATTAGTTTGAGGCTGGTCTCATAGCTCTGGAGCTGTGTTCTCAGGCTTTCCTCAGTGTTCTTTTCCTTTTCGATGCAAGCTCGTAGATCTTTGAGTTTCTGCTCTTTCGCTGCTTTGCCTTCCTGAGCCAATGTCTTTGCTTGGATCAAAGCCTCCTTTGCACGGTGCTTCTCGCTTGTTCGATACCCATCAATGTCATTTTGTATGCGACGGTTTTCCTTGGCAAGGAGGTCTTTCTCTCTCTTTACCTTACCCCTTCGCTACTCCAACTCCTGCACACGTTGCTAAAGTAGATCTGTCCGCTTTTGATAAAACTCTTCAATCTTGCTCATAGAGTGACTGGTATGCTCCGCGTTCAGTAGCTTTCTCCTATAGTATTCGAATTCGCCCTCCAAGTTGTTATCAACTGCCTCCATGTCGGGAGACTGTCGGGTCGGAGCTTCGTTTTTACGAGGTGGAGAAGAGGGCCGGCTATGCTGCCGACTTTCCATTCGACTTGCAAAGTCAAACCTTACAAGTGGCATGATAAAGTCTGGTTCGTAGCTGCGTTTGGCTGTCAACTTATCCTTACTCTTGGTCATATACTGCACCATCTTGGTCTCAAGGTTGTTAAGTGCTTCCTGCGTTCGCTTGATGTTCTGCAGGCCTTCTGTCAGGAAGCTTTCGTCCATGAATTCAATTCAGTTAGTGAGTGGCAAAGGTATAATGGATAGCTAAGAGAGCATATGATTAGGAGAATAATGTATGGGTTCTGCAAGAAGAGTTTGCACAACCTACAGAAAGATCGAGCAAAGGCTAAGCTAGCCATGAACCCGGAGAAATAAAAGCAAGCTGACGTGATATCTGAGGATGAAGTAGATAAGAAGATCAGTGGATTGATAAAAACTCAAGGGCTTCTGGTTGGGCAGGCTCTGATACCGATAGCAATGTCAGTTCGAGCGTACTGCAATGAAAGCGTGCTAACGGCGATGTATGCAAGCCATATCGAGCAGATGGTAATAGGCAGCACATTGTCAGTTTACCTTACCGGTCTGTACCGATTCGTTCGAGGAGGTATTTAACCCAGCAGTAATGATCCATTGCAATTCAGGAACAAAAACGATTCGAGGCTGGTATATCGCTAGCCTGGTGGGAATCATCGCTGCTACTGTGATGGGGGTTTCGCCTCTATATAGAGTTGGTACGCTTTTGCTCATCAACAGCGTGTTCCTAACAATCGAACGCGCCCTCTCTCCACAGCGCCTAATTGGCAAGTAGGATGGAGACATCCTGGAAAAGTATAACGAAAGGCTTATTCTGGGCATTCGAGTTCTGTTCAGCTTTATCCTCATCTTGCAGCTGTACCTCTGCTACGCCTCTGAAACTGAACGCAAAAATGTGAAGAGTCTGATCACCCAGCTCAACGAAAAGTTCAAAACTCCCACCGAAAAATGACCATATTTAAACATCGACTATCAAACCTTCTTGATTTCGTCCATCTTCTCGTTCAGGTTGGTCAGCAATGCTGCCAGAGTAGCATTCACTCTGTTGGCAACATCTGCGATTGTGAGTTTGAGTTTGGCATTCTTTGCGTTCCGGTCGGCCTCTGAATAGAACCGGTAGGTCTTGTCACCTGTACGGCAGATCTGCTTGATGAGCAGTTCAATCTGCACCAGAAGCTTGCCAAAGTTATTGTCATTCTCCATCTTCAGGATCTACTCGAACTCGGGGATGGTAAAGATAACCTTCGAACGATCAGCGACCCTCTTACCGAACTCCTTCAGCACCTCCACAAGCTGGTTGAGAGTATCCATCAGCCTCTTCTCGAAGGCGTCCAGCTTGGCAAGCAGGTCCTTTCTACGCTGCTCGGTAAGTTTCGGTAGCCAATCTTTGCTGGTCTTGAGTTTGAAGTATTCAGCCGACTACTCAGCAAACTTCTTGGTGAAGGCGCTACATGACTGTATGTATGTACCTAACTGGCATGAGGTTGAGTGCTACTGGTTCCAACCGTGACAGTACATCATCACTCCTGAGTACGCAGCTGCTACAAGTAGCCTCCTTATGCTCAAAGCGAGCACCAAACCAGACTACCTCAAGGTTGTCCTGGTTCGCTGACAAACAGCCCTTTTTCTGGCATTTACAACTGCGGATGGTTTCGTTGAGCTTGCGCTATAGTTCGGTCATATGGTAAAACTATTATAGAGCAGCATCACTTATTGCCTTTCTTGGTGTTATTTACCGAGGGGAACCCAACGTCCTTCTGAGTGCCTCCCGCAGCTTTCTAAGATAACCTATTAAAGTTACAGTCTTTGCTTCGAAGGGGTCCAGTACTCCCACGTTGGGGTTGGCATTGAACATCTTGTTGTACACGTTTTCGCGGTTGATCAGCTCTAGTTTGAAGAACTTCAGAGACTACCAAGCTCGCTTAAGCTCGTCCTCCTTGATAGCGAGGGACTGCTGCAACCGCTGGATCAGTTTAATGTCCTATTCCCGACTGGGTCTCTATTCAAACATCTTACGCAGCTACTCGTACTGCTGCTCCATGAGTTTTATACGGCTACGGTTTTCTTCTGTCATGCTTGCGAACTCATTTTTTATTTGATTGGTCCATTCTATCTGCTAGCTCACAACAACTTGAACCTTCTTGTCGCATTGTTTCTTGAAGTCTTCCTCCCTGAAGGTAAACTCAGCTTTCATCCGTGATAGTTACTCCCCGAACCGAACCTTTTAGGCTTAGAGCTTGTGTTACAGTTAAGTTAGCGCTCGTTCCCTATCGGTGAGCTGTTGACGAGTTAACAGGTGAGCGTTTTGTTCAGCAGAGATTTCGTGTTAGAGCACCCGCATCGACTACTGTAGGGTCTTGATGCTCTATTTGGTGGACCGATGAGCAGCAGCCTCGGCATTCAGCTTCTCTTCTAATGCCTTCATCTTCCGCTCCCAGTCCTGTTGATGTGACTTGAGATCCTCATCGAACTTCTTGGAAAGGTTCTGCAGTTTGTCCTCATAATCGTGCTGCACTTTCTTCTTCTCCTGTTCCTTCTGCTCTTCCAAGGTACGCAACTACTTTTGCTTCTCGTGGTTAAGTTGTTCCCGGAGATTTTCAAGATCCTTTTCGTGTTGTTACTTCAGCTCACGGAGAGTGCGCTCCTGCTTCTTCTGCATATCCTGCAGCTGCTCGATATTCCTTTCGTTAACTTCTCGTAAGGTGTCTTGGAACTACTTCTCCTTCTTTCGGAGCTTCTCTAGCCACTACGCATTTGTCATATCACTGTTCGCTGAAGTTTTCTTGAGTTGCTACTGTAGCTCAGCAATGATGGCATCTTTTTGCCTTTGTAATTGGTTGTACCGGTCGTCAGCATCTTCCTTGGCTCGGCGCAGCTCATCCACAAGTTTGACTCGCCATTGGCCCTCCAGAGCCTATAACTGTTCTGTATGCTCCCGTTTCAGTAGTCGAATACGCTCCTCCGAGCTGTATTCGAGTTACTGCAGCTGCTTTTTCAGACGGGTGATTTCAACAGACAGATCGCCCTGCAGCCTGCCACGTTCGTCTTTCATCGATTCAAGCTCGTCTTCAAGCTGCTTAATCTTAGCGTTTAGGCCTATTTTGTCCTCCCTAAGTGCATTCACATTGGCTCTTTCGACTTACAAATCCTTATTGGCCTGTTCCAATGTAACTTTCAGCCTCTGCAGCTCTCCATTGAGATCCTTGACCGATGATTCCAGCTGGTTGATCTTATCTTCATAGAGCTTTTTGAGATAACCGTTGGCATCCTCCATCTTCTTTCGTTAGGAAGCCAGCTCATCTCGTAGTGACTGTAGCTTCTTCTCATACTCCTCCTTCTGAACCCTTAGCCTCTATTCAGCCAGCTTGGCTTGCTCATTTGATTCCTTTTGATGTTCTGCCTTAAGTTCCGCCAGCTTCTGTTCGTTCTATTTGCATAGGCTCACAATCTGCGTCTCGTACCGATCCACGAGTTCCTTCATGTCCTGCTCGAACTTCTGCGTTTTCTCGCGTAGCATCTAAGTAAAACAGTCTCATACCCGCTCCATGTCCTTAATTTGATCGGAAGAGTTGTTTTTCAAACTCTCGACCATCCTAGTCAGGTCGTCGATGGTCGCTTTGAGCCTATCGATCTCCTTGAGCTTATCGATGCTGTTACGGTCGTTGGCATCTTTCATACCCGCAAGCTCCAGTCCAAGCATATCGATCTTCTTCTGAAGCTCCTTACACTTTTCCTTTAGCATGTTAACTTAAGCATTCTTTTCACCCAGCTGCCTCTCGTAACCAGTTCGCATGGATTCGAACTCACCGTTGCGTAGATTTGCCTGCCTGTTGAGCATATTGATGCTTTCCTGCAATTCCTCTACCTTCCGTTTCAGTTCGTTGATATCATCCTAAATAACAATAATGAGTACTGCAAGCTTGCGCTTCTCCTTCTAACTCGTCTCCAGTTTCTTCTGCAGCTGGTCAATTTCCATTCGAAGGTTCGATAGCTTCGTGTTCCCACCCTCCAGGTTATTTTCCAAATCGCTGAGCTGTTTGCGCAGTTTCTCTATCTCGCTGTTCCGATCGGCCACTTCACGTTTCAGCGCAGCTTTCTCGGCTTCGGCTGCTTATAGCTGTAAGCGCAACTGCCTTCGTTCCTACTCGAGATCTGCCACTCGCTTTTCCATGCCTTTTTTCTATGTTACTCGACGGTGCTACCAGCTCCTCCATCAGCCGATCGGCCGATAGCTTTTGCTTCTTGATCTCCTCCTCAAGCCGTTTCTTCAGCTCATCAACATCCCCCTCCAGCGTCTCGATTTTTTTCTTACGCATGGCCGCCTCATCATCCATTTCCAGCTTGCGCTTCATCAACGCGTTGTACTTCTAAGTCTGCTCACGCACATAAGCTGCCATTTCCTTTTCATGATTTCGCCGATCGGCCTCCATATTCGATAGTAGTCCTTCCAGCGACTTCGAAAAACCGTCGACTTTACTCCTCAACGCATCAACCTAGAATAGCAACCAACAGTACTTCCTGCTGCTGTTCTTTCACTCTTCGATTAGCGTCCTGAGTGAGTTTTGCTTAACGGTCTTACGCTCCGCGCTTGTATTTTTCAAACTCCGCCTGCGACTTCTCTTTCTACCGGTCAACGGCGTCCTGCAGCTTCTTCAGCTACTTCTCCAGATCATCGTTCTTCTGGGCCTTGTCAGCAGCCTCTTTGTATCTTCCGATGATTTGGTTGCACTACATCTTCCAGAAGAGAGTACCTCCTTGATCACAGAGTCAAGCTCAAGCTCATAAGCATTGACCACTGCCTTGAGGTTGGACTCGTACTAATCATTCTTGGTGTTGAGATAGAAGATGACTTTGGTGAGCTGCGCCACCTTCTTGCACATCTTGTGATGCAGTTCGTCGTTCATCGGTTACGGTATGTAATTATAGAAAACCGAAGGTCATACGCTCGGCGAGTGCAGCTGAGGTGCTTGCTGGATCTTACGGTGTTACTTATAGCTGCGAGCCGCAGCAAGAAAGCATGACTTAATATGGTCTACGCACGAGGAAAGCTGTGTTGGCTCGCACATTATCTTTTTCTTTACGAGACGCTGCTAGGACCCTTAGATTTAGTCGTAGAGCCGATGGCACTCCCTTTCGGTAAGCGCCATTATGTAGGCAAGTACTTGCCGACTACTCAGCGAGGAGATGTGGCGCGAATAGTTTGAAGTTTCCTATTTGAGATGGAATACCCGGAAGTAAAGAAAGAGCAAACCGGGTACCGTTTATTTCGTGGATAGCTTTTCAAGGTCCTTGATAAAGAACACTGATTCAACTTCCAATGTCTCGTCCTCCTGCTGTGCCTTTAGTCCGCTGAGGAAATACTCGATGAGCGATTTGCTGTTTCCGAGATAATGCAGCACATCCTTCACCAGCTGATTGTTCCGAAAGATCACACAGAACTCTTTGTCAGGTAATCGAAGTACTTTCGGTGATGAGCAGCACGTGACTGTCCGACATGACCAGCTTGCTCTTAGCAATAATCTTTTCAAGGCTAAAGAGCAAGCCAGGAAGCATCTTCAGCCTCACCGGCTTGTTCAGCCCATTCGTCAGATAGTATTGTACATCCTGGGCTGACCCAATACTTTCCTGGCTATTAAAGATAGAACTCTCAGCTGAGATGTTGCTGGCCAGTTGGAATGTTGATACTTTATGATGCCTTTATCCGCCATTGTGCAACATCTGGTTTCGAATGGCCTTTTCGAGCTCCTGGAAGCCTCCCTCGAGAATTCCCATGAATTGGAACCCAGCAGAATACAGGATCTCTATGAACTTCTTGCAGAATGCCAGTTCGTTGGGCTGACACTTCTCCAAACTATCGAAACGGAACCTTGTGAAGAGAAACACAAAATGGATTTTCCCTCGTTTCTCGAGAAAGTTAGCCAGGAAATGCTATTCGATCGCCTCGATGGGCTGCTCAATATCGATCAGCTCCGAATCGACAAGGATACGCTCTTTGGTGGTTCTGATGTCCAGCACCACAAACTTCCTTACGCCTTCCAATGTTCGCACATCATTGCTGAGTTCAAGGGTGCGTGCTAACCACGGATCGTCCTCGACGAAGTGTTGGTAGCCACTACATGTCAACGGTGTGGATATCTTACAGAAGTAGCATCCATGGTTCTTGCACTCCAAACTGCTGCACACCTCATTAGACCCATACACACCGTCCACAATCTCTTCCGGGAGAATCAGGAACAAATTGATCTTCTAGATGTTGTTAAGCACTGTCCGTATATACTTGTAGTCTTGGCATCTTTCGAAAAGCCTCTTCTGCTTGCAAAACAGAAACAGTGATTTTGGGGTGTACTTGCGGATGAGCATCGCACTACGTCAGCATACAGTACTACATTTTAAGTACGCTTCGCAACTGTCCTGGAGAGCCAAAGCTCAGCTCAGTGATGAACTGAGGAAGCTACGACTATTTGGTCTGGAGGAGCTGGTACTTGTTGAAGAGCAGCAGCCCCACAATCACGTAGAAGATGAAGAACTCATCATCCTCGACGATGTACACCTGCCAGAACAAGTACAGAAGCTAGATCGAAAGTTTGCTGCGTTAAAGAATTGCCTACTTAGCGAATAGCGTCATAAACCAAGCTGTGGAGTACAGTTCGGGGGTGATATCGTTCTCAAAAAGGAACCGCGCTAGTGATGGATCGTGGTACTTGAGGATGATGGTGATGAGCCTGAACAACAGCTCCAGAGAATTGAACTACTCGTCGAAGTACAGGTTCAGAAAGTAGCGGCGAAAGAAAGCTTCAAAACAGTTGTAGGCGGTGGTGAGACTGACCGTGGGACAACGATGCCAAGCCACGAACGGCACCATGATCTCGTTGATGCCTTGCTTATATAGCACGCCATTGCGCTTGCAGAATAATGTTAGACTCTTCTCGAGGAGTTGCGATAATTCGCCGCTCAGCAGGTTCATGCGAGTGCGCACCACATCAAGGTTGACCACTCTACCGTTACTATCGCTGGTACCGCTGGTTTGGCAAGTTAAGGACAACTTCGAGGAGTTACTGCTCGCATTCCAACAGCTTTGGCGCTTTGAGGAGCAACTAGCTGAAGCCCGATGTACCTGCCAGCAGTTGGCGATGCGTTAAAGCTGCTCCGGTTCGATGTGATTGTTATAGTAGCCTTGCCCAGAAGACATGAGCACTTCGAATATGTAAATATTCCAACGTGAGCAAAAAAGATCCCCCGAGTATAGATCGATTTATAGCGAGACCAGAGCTTATGATGTACTCTGGAAAATGCCTATGTTATTATTTTCTTTGGAAAATATTTCTCTTTATTTCATAAATTCAAAATAATAAAAG
>ERZ724508.222-NODE-222-length-41303-cov-6.205028_pt1 | contig 41303 bp, 63 predicted proteins | sample MGYA00376041_ERZ724508 | MGnify/ENA primary metagenome ERZ724508 (study PRJEB28724, sample SAMN07190887) | wastewater metagenome | isolation source: effluent of sewage treatment plant in Hong Hong | place: USA: Christiansburg, Virginia | collected 2016-03-01 ...
TGCACAGGTCAATGCATCAGAGAATTAGCGATTGTCTCAAGCAATCGGTATTTGCAAATGTTGATCCCGAGACTGTTGAGGAGTTCGCCAAGTACATCATTGAGACCCATGATGTAATGAAAATTGTCAATGGGACTTCTCAGCACGAACTTAAAGAAATGAAAAGTCTGGAGGATCAGTTTGTGGAAAAGCTCAAGCTGTACGGAAAGAATGCCAAATCAGTAAGCTGCAGGAAAGCCACGCGTGAAGACGGTAAGCAAGCTCTTTGCATTGAAATGGAAGAACTGAGTGAACAGGAGGCGACCAAAGAACCAAAAGCAACTACATACCTCGTTCAAATTAACAACGACGAAGAGGAAGTGCTCTTTCTCGATGCGGGACTTTCAAGGAAGAAGTGGGTGTTCTCAGAGAGTCGCGAGACAAGCATTGAATCGTTACTGGTCAAGAAGAATAAGCTTGTGGAAAGTATGCGAGGCGCACCGACAACAGGGCAGTAGCTCAATATGCTGAGAGGAATGCAGACAGTCGGAGGCAGTCTCGGAAGCTGCCTTGCTAACATCGGTAACTATGATTCAGTTGGCAGCTTCATTACAGACTTCTCTCGGAAGGCTCTTATCTCTAGTTCATTAAACATCATGATATCGAGGATACCTCTGTTTGGATACTTCCTCATTCTGGGGGGCTTCTCACTCTCGTTTTATAACATCTTCCAAAACCCGATAAAGAGCAAAAAGAAGAAACTCAGAGATGTGGGCAACATGCTTCTTGGTACCACGTCCTCCATTGGCTCTGGTATTGTGGGAGGCATCTTTGGGTCAGCTTTTATCCCGATTCCAGTGCTTGGATTATTCATCGGAAGTCTTGTAGGTGGACTAGTCGGAGGAGTCACAGGAAACGCATTTACAAGCTTTTTGGAGAGTAACAACTTTATGAACATGATCGACTCCCTGGAAGAGCTGATTGAACTGGAAGGGTACTGGAAATCAACGCCTAAGTTGTTGGGAGTGTTGGGCTTCGACAAAGAGGAGTTTTATCACACGATTCCACACCAACTTGAGGGGAGGATGAACTGTGATCACCACTGGCTTACTATGCTCTGTTTCTGTATGCTGTCGTTCAGCTAAGCAAAAAAGCATACCGAACTGATCAACCGACTGATGAAGATCTACGATCCCAAAATTCACGAACAACTCGAACTGCCAGTATCACCCATTTTGGAAAAGTCCCTCCAGTTCTTAGAAAAGGAACGCCTGGACCTCCGTAAATACCTTTGGCATATCGAACAAACCCTTAAACAGATCTTCCAAGCCGCATGAATATCACGAACTGAGCTTTGAAATGATGTTGAGCTTTGTCTGAATGTTCTGTAAAATACGCTTTGGGTTGTGCTTGGCCTGTTCATCTAGTTTATGAGCCAGCCTTCGTGTGTGTTCTGCTAGCTCCAACGCTGACATGTCCTTCTCGTCGAGCATTCGCAATATCTTCTACTCATCTGACACTCCTAAGGACTTGTGGGTCAAGTAGTTAGGGTATTTTGACTTGCCTTTTTTCTCAGGTTCTGGTGGCTTGGGTTGGGGAGAGTTGTGATTAATAACTTGCTTTATGGATGCAAGATATTCGTTTCCTTTAAGGTACTGTTCGTGATGACCAAGACCCTCTTTGGGCTGTGTTTCGACCTTGCTCTCAACCATGGGATTTTCCCTGCATTTGACCTGAGGAAGATGCACACTACGAACAGCCTTTCCGTACTAAACCTTCTTCTGCGACTTCAACCAAGGCTCTAACTCACGTTCTTCCGTCTCTTGTTTCTTCTTGAGTTGTTCTTCACGCCAGATCTGATAGAATTTGGAAGGAGGTGACATTTATTTAAGCCTTGACGCATGCTATTGAGCAAGCTTTTTTAGCCTCTCGCCACGCTCCTATCCTTTTTGGCGGTACTGTTCCTCGTGCTTTTGCTCGTGTATCTTGATATTCTCAAATTCAGCTCTCTTGCGTTTCCTCAGGGAATCCCTCAACTCGTCCAGCTTCCTTATTTGCTCAAGCTACCTTTATCTCCAAAGTTTGTCCATCCTCAAATACAGAACCTCTGATGAAGTGTGGTGGTAGCTATTGCTGCTCTTCATGCTATCCCCCATCCGACTTGTACTCTACGACTTCATTCGGTTTTTCTTGTCAAGCCATTGTTAGGCTTGCTTTCTGCGCTCTTATTTTGCCTTCAAAAGCATTTCTCGTTATTAACTTCGCCGTCTTTCCTTAACGACTTCGTCCTCAGTGGAGATAGCCTACGACTTCTTAGTCACTTCCCTTTCAAAATCTTTAAAAGACTTTTGCAACTTTTTGATCAGCTCCACATCCGATGGCGTAAACGTTGATTTTTATTTCCGATGCAGGCTCCGGCTCAGATGACTCTTTTTCAATTCCGCTTCGGACATTCCAAGTCGCAACAGTTTTTCCTTCAAAAGTGCCTTCTCCCTCCTGATCTGCTCAATGGAGGCTTACTAGTCCGTAGATTTATGCTTGATGTGAACTACCTTACGCTGGTTGCGAGCAATGTGCAACTATTAGCTCTCAATTTCCCCATAGATCTTTGCTTCAACGTTGGAGAGATTCCTCTGGGCGGTTTCATGAAAACTCGTTCCCTTGATGTGCCTGCATAATGCAGTAGAGTTCTCCTTGTCTTCTGCTTATTCTTCCATGGAATTAAATCAATCGAAGGTTTGCGTAACTGCAATCAATAAGTCCATCGGCAGTATAATCCAACTGGCAAATTAATCATGACGGACAACGATGTGCGACAGGCTGTGCTTGAACGTTTCAACAAGTACGATGTGAATAAGTCGGGTTTTCTGGAGGAGGCAGAGTGTAGGGAGATGCTACGAGACATCTTAAAGGAAGCAGGAACAGCAAGAAACCCGACTGGCCAATAGATGCGGTTAATCATGCAAAAGCTTGATCGCAACAACGACGGAAGGGTATCAAAGGACGAGATGTTCCTTACTATGAAGGAGTTCTACCTTCGGAAGTGACTCTGTGGCACCCAATTATAATTAAACCTCGCTAATAGTATGAACCGCACTCAGGAGCTTGAACTTGTGGAGAATCAGTTTCTGATTCGCTTTCCAGAGGACTTCGCCAATCAGCTCAACCTCTATCTTGATTCCAAAACTGAAAAGGAGCCGCAACTGGCCATCCAGCCTTACGTCTAGCGTGAAGGAGATATTGAAAAGGTCTATCTAAAAGTTGAGCTTGATGGTGTCACCAAGAAGGCATCCATACTGCAATTACCAACTATCACTGAGACGTTCAAGACCGTGGATCACGTCAACTTCTTCAAGTCGAACGACATCAGCGAAATGATCTATGTTCACGAGGACAATGAAAGCGATGTGAAGCTTGAAATTGCAAAGCGCGCCTTTGAAGTCAAGAAATCTACGGTGGAAGTTAAGAAGGTTATGCGGCTACGCGCGAATTCAGGAATTACCCCACCGACACAATATATAAGACAGCGCTACTTCCGCCGAAGACCGGTGATGCCTCAGGAGGAGCTCAAGGTTGTCGAACAAGAACTTCAGAAGATCAGACAGGACATCATAGCAATACCCAGATCGGCAGATGAACCCGAAGACAAGAAGAAACTCAAGAGGAAGTACAACAAAAAGTTCCAATGATACTTGTCGGAAAACAGTGAAGGAGCATCACCACTCGTCTACATAGTCTGGTCTAATATCGCCTTCGTCGAGCGGTACTTTGATTGACAGTGATGGGACCAATTCGGGGTCTCTTTGTAGTACTGTTTCCGAATCTCTGTAGGATTCCTACACCAAGCGGAAGTCTTTCAGGGAAGTTTCCAAGTACTCCAACAGTCTTGCTTCAATCTCTGGAATTTCGGCTGAATAAGAAAATGGTTTTACAGTCAGTGACCTCTGTACTTGATTTTCTTCGGCTGCTCAGTTTGCGCACGAAAGTGACTTCTTGGATCGGTTCCAGCTCAAAGAAACTTGTTTTGCGCTTTTTCTTTTCTGTCTCGAACTTGAAGGATTTCGAGCTTTCCAACCTTATCTCAGGGTTCTCAGTGAGCAGCTGAATGTCGTGTTAGAGAAGGTGGTCTGAAAGCATCCTCTCCGAACGAGGTTGTAGGACCTCATCAACGTTGATTTTTATGCGATGGCTACACGTGTCGATCTTTTTGTTCCGCTTTCTTTGCAGTATTTTGTTGCGCATTCTCTTATAGTACTCCTTCTCGTAGTTGCTTGCCAGTTGGCTTACGTTGTCCTGTTGCCGGATGTCCGAAACAGTTCTCAAAATGGTCATCAGTTTCTTGTAACGCATTCTAATATCTTCATTGGTGCTCTCACCAGCTGTTCCCTGTTCGACATTGCTGTTTAACCTTAATAGGTTCGATTGCAAGCTAATTCTGTAGACCAGCAGATTGTGAAAGATCGTTCGGATATTGCCAGCCCAGTTCAAAAACAGTTTGAAGAAGACCTTCCCTAGCAAGTACATTGAAATATTCTTCCGGAAACTGGAACTGAAGACCGAGTAGTTATTGTAGAGGAGCAGTAAGAACTAAATAGGCTATTGGTTTTACCTTCGCAATTGCAAAGCAGTGCTCCCCTTCGAGGATTGTCTTCGCCACTTCGTAGAATGTTGGGTAGATGAAGGTCAATGGCAATTTTCTCTTCTGTTTCCGAAAACTGTTGAAGAAGTGGTCGATCATCTCGATAGCTTTGATCAATGAGCTTGATTGGTAGGGGTTGGTCTTGACAAGAATCATGTGAACGAAGAGGTTCAGTAAGTTTTCGTTCGCGAGGAGTCTGACGCAGGCTTCCTTGAGGTGGTCTGGGTACTCAACGACTTATCTCAGCCGCATTGTGCATAGTAATGCCTTGACGAGTCGGTTGTAGCCAGGTAGATATTGCCAAACCACATTCTGTGAAACAAGAGACACTCGCTCGACATAGCCGACAAGATGGATGATGAAGGAGAAGAACGGTATCCCTCTTTTGGACATTCTTGCTTTCCATCTGCTGTCTTAGAGGATTCCCTTGAGCTGATTTAAGTTTTCTTCAAACTTTGGAAGGGACTTTAGTGGTCCATAGAAGTTATTTTACCAATCGAGAAGAGCTACGATACTGCATTCCGGATTCTTGAACTCAATCTATGCCCATTCCTCGATCTGTGGATCATCAGCCCTCGTAAGTATTGATAACAACTTTTCCCGAAACTCTGGAATACGGAAGTAAGAGTAGGCGCAGAAGAGCTCAGCAAATGCCATCTAATTGTCAAGCAGTGCTTTCTTGTTCAAACAGCCAAGAACAATCTTCAGAGCAAAGTACATGAACCTTTGATAGCATAGATGAATGTCGACCTTGGCTTTGAGTTTCTTGCACATCTAATCGTTCTTCACTTTCTCTCTTTCTTCTGGGGTGAGAGTCATACGAGCCAAATCAAACTCGCCTCTGCTGATGAGAGTAGTCAGTGCTTTCCAACAATTTTCTCGAATGGTGTGGTCTTCTTCCTCAAGGTAGGAAAATAGCAGGAATCCAACTTCCAGCAGCATACTCTGACCTTGTTCGAGCTCCTTTTCGTTCCTATAGTTGTAAGTGCGAGACTTGTTCGACTTTTAAAGAACGGGGATCAGCTTCAGGAGGGCATCGATTACGCTTTTTTTGAGCATCAAAGTGGTGTATGTCGATCTTGTCCCACGGTAGTCGTTTAATTCCACTAATGAACGGTCGAAGCTCGTTTTTAGCTGGCTTATTTCTGCAATTTCCTTGCATTCCGATCCTTCTCCTTTGGCCTCTCCTTCGAAGTGAGTGTATACCAGTTCTATGCCGTTTTCGGATCGCATGTAGGCGACCATTTGCTGGGTAAACTTCGGGATCGTAACCGTGCATTTTAACGCGAGCCCGCCATAGTGCTTTCCCTTATTATACAGTTTTTCCTCAATGAAGACTATTCTCTCCTCGTTGCAAGAACCCTCTGAGCTTGTTGGTTCGACTGCGAACAATTTATTAAAGGAAACGTAGCACTATGCGTACAGTTCGACTTCGTATTCGAATTAGCACTATTCTTCCTCATCTATTTTTTCTAATCTCCAAAGCAAAAACTGAAAGCTCTCGTTATGCAGCTGCGATACCGCATATCGGCTCCTGATCGTAGGAAGTTATGGTTCTTCTCGATTCCTAGCCTCTTCCTGACTCCATTTTAATTTTCGCCCCTAAACGGGAGCCTTTTTCCGACTGGGAGATCTCAAGGTTGGGGAACGGCAGACGAAATCTCTCAATTCAGCCTCGGTCACTTTGGTATTGTAAAGAACAGTTTCTGAGTCGTAACTACTGGCAGTCTCGACTTATTGATCCTGTTCAGTCTACGATAATTTTAGGGCTTACGAAGGTCTTGTAGCTAAAGTGAAAAGATTCTCCAGGGTGTTATTTGAGAAGCTCAACAGCAACCGACTCAGTCGTGATGGTCAGGTCAATCAGTCGGGACATTCTTACGTCCAAGCTTATTCTGCCATTGGGGCGTCCAGAATAGACAAGGGGAAAGTTGTGATGGTACGGGCCTCTGCTGACGAGGAAAAGGTTGAAGGACACAGTCGCTACTTCCCTATCGAGTTGGTTTCTCACTGAGATGCGTAGGAGCTTACCACGCAGCTCGGCTTCGGTCATCGACAGTTGCACCCAGTGTTCGTCGGGCCACTAAATTATAATAGCGATTTACCTTGATCGTTTTTGCACGAGGGAGCTTAGGGAGCTCAGCTTAGAAGCTTCCTTCTATGACAATCTTGCAACTCATGCTTTCATAGGGAGCATCCTTCAGCTTTACATTCGATAGATGTAGCACAAAGTCGAGTGGTTGTGTGGAGCAGGGCCCAAACTCCTCGACGGAGGGGTTTATTGAGTCCATGAAAGAGCTGGCTCCGCTGGATTTCTTGGCAGAAACACATTGTCCCATTAATTAGATTATAACATTGTGAACATCGACCTGCTGCCTTCACCATATAATCAGAAGGTGCTGAGGATTTGCATCAACCCTACCAATTAGGTTTGAAATCCTCAATATTCGCCAAAGTATTTTCGTGGTAGGTCGAGGAGGCAGTGGTGCCAATGTGGAAAGCTTGTCCGAAACGACAATTTCGGTGATAGCTCGGGAATCACGAGCTATCACACAATCTTAAGATTGTGGTTATAGATCAATAACTGAGTTAGCCTAAATCTAAATCTCTTGCCGCCGATTTGACATTCCATTCAACTTATGGAGCAGTCCGCGTAATTGCTGATACTTCCCCAACTAGTGCTGTATCATTTGATGCAAATTTATCGTCTTTGCTCCACAAACAGAAATCGATAGAAACGTAGCACAATCAAACAAGTTTGCGGCGTATCAGCTCGGATTTGAGGCTATATGCTTGATAGCCAGTCATGAGAAGCACCATTACCAAGAGAAGAATGGTGGAGTAGCTGATTGAGCGATCTGCTCTTGAAAACTCATCTCGTTTTGCCATAACCCATTGGTGGTACTTATCGATGTTCTTGTGAATTGAGGTAGTGAGTGACTTGACCCCACTAATACCTTGTCGGAGGGTACTGAATTGAGTCACATTCGTCTCCCTTGGGATCTGATTCAGCTGCAGATAATGAACCAAAGTACTTCAACTCCGAACTTCCAATCCACGTGAACTGCGCCAGGTTGCGGGTCATTATACGCAATGCAGAAGTAGTAGTTGGACATTTCATCGGCATAGCCAGCGTAGTGCCGATTTGGGTTTTGTGATTCGCTGATTGAGGCAATCATTTTGCTATCGGATTGAACATGAACAACATACTGCGAAGTCGAAGCAGTTGTGCGAACTTCGAAACGGTTCTGAAGCTCTGCTTATCTCCTTGATTTTACCTAAAGTATCGAAGAAGCATTCCGATTCGCCTTGCGCCATGTGTAACGTAAAGCTGATACAGCTGGCACCGACCAGCAATAGGGTAAGCAGTGCTACTCTGCAGTTGGCCATCCCTGTGCTGAATCGAATAATTTATAGTTAATATCCAGTTGCAGCGGATGCAGAAGGGAGAACAGTCAGCTACGACGCGCAGCATTACGATTAATATGTCTGCAAGCTGTCAGGGTTGTCGCCTAGCGAACATTCGACTACGAGAAGACCGGCTAGTAGAGCTGTTACAGGGGCAGAAGACCAAACTCTAAGGAAGACTGCAATAAGAAACTAACCTCGGACGCCGACTAAAAGAAAAAGTCTAGGTGCTCGAGCAGCAGGCCAAAGCATCGGTTTAATAAAAAAATAATCTGCTGAGAATGTTGGCAGATATCAAGAAGAACCAAGCAATTACGCAGAAACAGCAGTTATACGTTGGCTTCACGCCGCTGGATCCCAAGCATCGGATGGTGCTGTAGCAATGCGAAGAGGAGATAGAGGCACTGGAGGCCAAACTTTCAGCGCAAACTGCCGACCTAGAAGAACCATTGATCGAATAGCGAGAAGATGAGATAAACACAAGCTTTACAGAACTTGAGCACTAAATGGACAAGCTCTAGCAGAGGTTGGATGCGACCAACGAGCTTCTCCGTAAAATCTAACACTCGATTGAGTGCTGAAAATGCTAAGGACAAATCAGGACCAAATACGTCGAAAAAGAGTAGAATAAATGATGAGCTTGTCAGTGTAATCGATAGGGCACGGGTTTCTGAAAGGGTTTGTAGTTGGGCGGGTCGATTTCCCGTAGTAGTCCATATTAGTTTCCGGAAATAAAGGCGGGAGGAAGTCGGTTGAGCTGCACTGGGGGCATATAACGGTGTCCTCCTCCAGGTGACATGACACGAGGAGAGGCGGCAGTTTTAGGGGAAACTGCTTTGGCTAAAGTAATGGGAATGTTGAGTGGCGACCTTGTCTGCTGAAGGGTTGTAAATTGATGAGGCATCGGAAAATTATTGTGTTCATGCATACTTTTCCGGGGAATGGATGGCTGTGGCGAAAAGTTGCCTGTGCGTAGTTGTTTCTCCTTGCTTCTGTTTATTCGTTATAACACTTCCTCTAAGGTAAAGGTTTGGCGGGAGTTGAATTGCTGCTACCTCGCTGGAGGAGATCGTCTTCGTTCAGTGACTGCTGGAAACATTAAGAATTGCTCAGAAGTGCGAAACATTTCGGTATTCAAGTGATTCGGAGGTGCTCTAGCATAGGGATTCTCGCTGGTAGGTCTTTGAGTAGACGAGTCCTGCATAAATATACGATTGATTCGGTTGCTCTCGAGGATGGTCTGTTTGGGTACGTTGATAGTAATTGGTGGGCTGCTAGGTCTTTCGACCACAACTGTTTTTTTTATTGGTAGATTTCCTTCAGTGATAGGGTGCGGCAGTATGGTTGAATGGTCTGTTTCTTATCCGCTTTCTTGCATATTCTTTTCGTCAGGCTTGATCGATACGATAGGGAGCAGCCTGCTGTTCCTTTCCAATTTGCCAGGTACAATCAAATTCTCTTAGCCAGTAAACTTGACATTCTAGGCAGTCAGTTCTTAAATATTGAGAGTTGCCACTGGACGACGTGGCAAACTCATAATCGAGTCAACTTTGACCAAATCCAGTGAATCGGTATTCGAAGGCATTGATGTTTTAGGCTTTCTGAAGCTTTTAAGTTTGCCAAAGACTTGCCTCATCACTATGGCGATCAGCCTGTTCTTAAGGCTCTCCGCTTGTCGCAAAAGGATTGAATTTTCCTTCTTGACATAGACTTCCGAGGGCGTTAGGCTGAAAGGACTCTTCGTTCCAAAGGTAAATCCACTGCTGCGATAGCCTTCTTTGAAATTCAGATCCTAAGGAAGAGTCAGTAGTGCTTTTGGCTTGACTTTTGAAGTGCCTCTTATCCGCATCTTATACATCCCATACTTGAGTCGTTGGTTAGTGATAAGAGAGAGTTTGATGACTGCCCTAAAGATGTTGTCAGATCTTTGACTTGAAAGTGGCGCGGATGGCTTTCGAAAGAACTTTATACTTTCCGCCAATGGATTCTGGATGTTGGCAGCGATGCTTGTTCGCTGGTTTCTCTGTTCTGTGTTGTTGGACCCTTGGGAAGACCATTTATCTGCAAAGATGGGAACATCCCCGTTAAAGTCGATTGATCTCTTCTGTTGGAATGGCTCCACAACGGATGCCCAGTCCGCGGGTACAAACTGCGAATGGTCGGTCAAGGAGAATCGAGGAAAATCTTGACTTGTACTCATGAGGTTGGTCTTGCTGGTATCTGCTTCCCAGTCAAAGCGCATTGAGCTGAAGTTCATTTATAATTCTGAGAATATGAATAGGCCTGCTCGAGATAAATCGCCAGCTTTCGAACCTCGATACCTTGACAACGATCTAAATAGGAGCGTTATCATGCCGGTGGAGCGAAAGAAATACATCGAGACCATCGAGATCGTTGAGGTGTAAATACTAGAAGTAACTCAGCGACGAGAAAGAGTATACAAAGTTCCGGGTGCTGACAAGCTTCGGTGGCAGCTACAATAACGTGTTCAGACGCTATAGCGACTTCCTTCGACTTCATAGTTTTCTGCTGCACACCTACTGTAACTACTCCAACGAAGGTGCTCGCGTAGTGATTTTACCGAAGCTTCCCGACAAGCATTCCTTGCAGGATCAAATATACGACTTCGATGAGAAGAACCGCAGCCAGTTCAATTAGGAAAGGAAGGAGGATCTTGGAATCTACCTCAACATCCTGGCAGAGAACGAAGTGATTCGCCAAAACGAATATTTCAATGAGTTCCTGAGTAGCACTGAGCTGGATAACTTTAATAAGCATGTGGAGCATCTGAACATAGTCGTACCCACCACCATTCCCGAAAAAAGTCTGCAGGTTGTGAAGACAGCCATGAACAGTCTGTACAGATATTGGGAGAACTGGAAGCAATCACCACTGGAGGTCCCTGATGAGCTTGCTCGTAAGCTTACCCGAGTGGGAAAGGTTCGGAGCACCCTCTCTTAACTTCTAAACAACGAACGGATGCGAATGCGCTGTATTAACTAGCAAGGGAAATCGTTAAGTGAAACAATCAACCCTACCAAGGAGTAGCCAGCGAAGCTATTAATGTCGATACGTACTCGAATCGGTTACCAATCCACGTAAAATCGAGTGACGGCCAAGCATGAGCTTGAATAGGCACTTGGGAAGATTTCAGACATGTTTGAAAGGAAGGCAAAAGACGAGTTGCAGCATCTTGAGAGGATTTCAGAGACCAAGAGGGAGATCAAAGTGGCCATAGCAGCCTGCGATGCTGTACTCGAACAATTCAATTACATCTGCTACCTCAGGCCGCCCCACGTTACCAAGCTACTTAGCTAGTTCGAAGCATTATTAAACCTCGAAAGCTTGTTCACAAAAGCTCGTGAGGCGCTTCGCCGATACACACGTTACTACCGGGTCGTCAACAACTTCGCAGAAATATGAGAAGTAGCAGTACTGTGACTTGTATTTCAGCGCATTTGGAGAACGTGCGTCATCAAAATTAATTATGGATAGGCTCGAGAATATCCAGAAGTTGATCGGCAAGCAGCAGCCCAAGAAGGCCATCAAGGTGACTGTTACTGGAGCTGCAGGCAACATTGGCTACGCACTGCTCTTCATGATTGGTCAGGGAAGGCTCTTTGGTCCCAACCAACCAGTTGATCTCACCTTGCTGGAGGTGGCTGCTGTCGAGAACCAGATGAAGGCCACCATTATGGAGCTCAACGATTGCACTTATCCAATCCTGAACTCCATTCGAGGCTCTACTACTCTCGAGGACGGATTCAAGGATTGTGAATTGGCCATTCTGGTTGGAGCTAAACCACGAGGTCCCGGCATGGAACGTAAAGACCTTCTGGGTCAAAACGCAGTGATCTTCAGGGATCAGGGCAAAGCAATCAACTCGTTCGCAAGCAAAAACTGCCGAGTTTTGGTCGTGGGAAACCCAGCCAACACCAACTGCCTCATCGTAAGTAAGTTCGCTACCAATCTTCCGGCATAAAACTTTTCAGCTCTCACCCGACTCGATGAGAACCGAGCAGTTCACCAACTTGCTGAGAAGCTTAAGGTGCAGCCTTACCGTATTCACAACCTCGTGATTTGGGGAAATCACAGCCCCACCATGGTCCCCGACTACACCGCTGCGAAACTTGAGAACAATGGCGCATTCAGTTCAGTCGAGACAGCCGTTGGTGATAAGGCTTGGCTTGAGAAAGTTTTCATGGAGAAGGTAAGAGATCATATTGATGTAGGTCCAAAAGCGTGGTGCAGAAGTGATCAACCTCCGTAAGCTCAGCTCTGCTGCCAGCGCTGCAAGTGCAATTTGCGATCATATTTACACTTGGTTCTCGGATACCGGAAGCGTCCATTCCATGGCTGTGCTCAGCAATGGAGAATACGGAATTGAGAAGGGACTGTGCTTCAGCTTCCCAGTCAAGTGCAAGAATGGTTCTTACAAAATCGTCGAGGGACTGCCGTGGTCACCTGAGATTAAAAAGCGTGTTGAGGTGACCCTTCAAGAGCTGAAGGAGGAGAAGGAGATGGCCATGAAGGCTGTCTCGTGAGTGATGTAGTGGTAAATGGTAAATAATGAATTGCTTATAAGCATGTTACATCGAACAATTCTCCTTCTTGTGCTGTTGATCTTGGCTTACTCCAGTACCAACCCTATCCAAGCAGGTATAATAGGAATCTAAACAAGGAAGCTACATCATAATAAGTTCTACTCGAACTGCCGGCTATAGTGCATCAGTCCAGACCACCTTTGCAAATGCTTTCAGTACAACTCCCTATGTTATTCTTTCGCTGATTGATCTTGTCACCAAGCCAAACGTCACAGCCTGGGGAGTGAACTTCCAGATCATATACCCACAGACTCCCTCCTACTTCATCAACGAATTTACTTTAGTATCGCCAGACACTGTAGTTACGAGGGCGAAGTTGAGGTACCTCGCAGTCGATCACGTGGACTACCCCAACTATCTTGTCCGCTACTACAGTGGACCATGTAATTCGGCATTGATTCAGTCAGGACAACAATGGGCGGACTAGCGCAAGGATCAGGTCGAAGAAACGAAAGCTATGATCTGAGCATCGTTGGAGGGCTATTCAGTTTGAGCGAACCAATTTCAATAATTGCCTTCATGGTGGGATTTCAAGGTAGTTTCGACTTAGTAACATTCAGCCTGGAAAGTAGCGTCGAGGTGATTAACCAAACCCATATGCGCCTGGCTTTCTCGGCAGACGACAACAACATCTACACGAACGCATCGGCATATATCATTGCTTTCCTAAACAATATTACATGCTACGCGGATGTAGGCCATCTCTACGGATACCAGTACAACCAGATCAACAGCATAGTGAATGTAACATTGCCAACCACCTTCTTCATCGGACTTTGCCGGTTTGCGGTCAACGACAGTAGGCTGAACATCATGCTCACTGGCGATGACATGAATATCAACTCAGGCTCCAACTACTGGAACCTTACCTACAGCTACATATACTTTCGACTGGATATACTGTGTGGAAGTGATCCATGCCCGTGCTACGATGGCTACCACCAAGACAGCAACGGAGTCTGCCAAGAAGTATGCCAAGACGGCCGATCTTATGAACTACCATGTGACGATGGTAATAGCATCAATGGTGATGGATGCTCCGATACCTGCCAAGTCGAGCAATACTACTATTGCTATAACACTGGCGGCAGGAGTGCTTCCTTTTGCTATTTTGTGGGGCCACTGTCATTGACCTATAGTGATGCTACTAAGTTGGCAGGATCCAATAAAGCTAACGTAACGTTCAGTGTGACTCCTGCTTACAACGATATGGGCAGCATTCCTTGGCAAAATATCCTATCCGCCAGCAATAAATTCTCAATCGAGTCGGTGAGCTACTCTGATGGCACCCTCAGTGTCATAGGCAGCTACACCAGTAATATGAGTGTCCAAACATCAACAGTATTCATCAGCACACCACCTTCTGGCAACTACCAGTACATTATCCCATCCAACCTGTCCTTCAAGGCAACCTACAACGACCATGGATTCCCGGTACTGCTCTTCACGACTGACCAGTACTCTTTCGGAGAGGCCTTCAAATATATCGTGCTTACTGTCGATGTTTTGTACTGGATTGCGTTGCTCTTCGCCCTTTACTGCAGCAAGTTCATCGGAATTGAGATGATGTCAGTTTTGCAGATGAGCTACCTTGCCATACTAACTCTCGATCATAGAGCACCAGCTGTTGAGAACCTCCCGTACCTCAAATATTCAGTCGGTATCAATCCACTCTTCCAAGATATCCAAAGCTACTCGCCTATTCGTGTGCTTCGGATGGGTTATCGCTCACAATTCATGGCTGACTATAACCTGGCGGTGTTGACTTTTATTGGGTGCTTGCTTGTTGGTCTGGGAATGTACATCTACCACATCGTCAGAAAGAGAAGTGATACTGATCAGGAGGATCTCAAGAACAAACGAGCCTTGAACATAACCCATGTCTTCAGCGATTGGATTTTAGTGGTTGCGCTGTTCAACGTCTATGGGATTGTCTTTGCATTCACTCTCAACATTCTGTTTCAGCCCAGCATCAACATTATCGATGTTGCTTTTGGAGCAGTCATGGTGCTTGGGCTCATCGGCATCGCAGTCTACTATGGCCTCAAGAATATAGAGTTTAAGGAGTGCATGCTGTTCTTCAATGTTGCCAAAGACGTGAAACTCGCACGCTACCATCCTGTGTTCATGATGACAGATCGGTTCGTGTATAGCATAATAGCTGCGGCGGTGGGATAATACAGCTACGCGACTTATGTACTGATGGTATGGGTGCTAGCTTACACTCTGTTCGTTTGTTTCAAGAACCCATACTAATTGAAAAAGGACTACTACAGATCACTGGGAACTCAATGCTGTGCTTTGGTGATCCTTGCACTTTACTGCTTCATGAGGAACGGAAACAACCTTTCAATAGCTGCATACACGTACATTCCAGTTGCTGTCATGCTTGTGCTACTGGTTAATCTTGCAGTTAACTTGGCGTTTATTGCCATGGAGTTCAAAGTCAAAATGCGGGAGAAAAGAGAGGATAATGAGAACAAGGAAAACCTATAGAAAATGCTGAAGGAGATGAGAAAGGCACAAGAAATTGAGATGTCACTGATCACGAAGACCAAGGAATGGACTCCTCCTGGAGGAAATTACCAGGCAGGCCAAGACATCCCAGCTTACACAGCCATACCAGACCAGTGATGTTACCTTGGGTGCACTTATGAGAATGTTGCAGCGGCAGTTATAAACTTGCAGGCGTATGAAATCGGAGAGTGTAGCCGATCTGCACCGCAGACTCGTAACCAATCGCGAGAAGCTACATCCTAAGCTGCAAAAGCTGATTCCCAATGAGCCACCCAAGGACATTCAATTCACAGCACTCCAGAAAGAGGACCATGAGCATATTCCATCGTACGTTCGCACAAAATCGCTTGCTAGAGCCTTAGAAAACCAGCTCGACATCCCCGATAGATCGGAAGCGAGCCCAGTTATCCTAGTGTTCTGCCAACCGGCAGAGGAATTAGGGAAAGCACAATTCCCATTCGTCCCTGTTTCCTATTGTGCTTGGCTGGAAGCTGCAGGTGCAAGATGTGTTGCACTTCCTTATAACATCAACGAAGCATCGATGTAGTATCTGCTCGAAAGCACTAATGGACTCCTCGTGCCAGGAGGTAACTCCAACCTATACAAAAACTATTAGACCAAGGAAGGCTATGGGGATGTCACGCTTGGTTTCAGAAAGGTGTGGCGGCTTATCAACAAGATGTGGGCAAAGGGCATTAAATATCCAGTGTGGGGAACTTGCCTTGGCCTCGAGCTTGTCCTGATGATGATTACTGAGGATACAAAAGTGCTGAGCACTCTTAACTCCCGAAACCACACGGCAGAGGTATGGGCCAACTATGACGAATCAGTCATATTCAGAGACATGCCCACCCAAATTCGCCTCAACATCGAGAACAAGAAATTGCTGAACTTTTTCCATAGGCACGGTATTTCTATGAATCGATTCCTGTACAACGAGAAGTACGAGAAGCTACGTAAGGAACTAAAGCTGATCGGCGCATCAAAAGACAAGGATGGCGCATGGTTTTGCTCCTTTTTGGAAGGCACTCGCAACCCTATCTTCATTTCGCAGTTCCACCCTGAGAAGCAAGCCTACGAATGGAACCCAACAGCAGTCATCAACCACCACTACGAAGCCATCGAGGCCTCACAATACTTCGCGAACCAATTCGTTTAGCAATGCCGAAAATGCCCAAATAAGTTCGCCTCGAAAGAAGAGTAGTGGTACAACCTCATTTACCAGTACATCCCTCAGTTTGAGCAGGAAAAGCATTTCCAGACCTACCTGATTGACCTGAAGTTTAGAAAGAACAGGGAATTGAAGAATCCAAAGCTGAAAAAGGGCAAGAACGAACTGCCAGCAGTCACGCAGTCTACCAAGAAATTGGAGGAGTAATAAGAGACCTTTAGTTGAGTCCCAATGACGATGCCTATCCTCATGAGTTGTCAATACAGCCCTGCAGAATATTGATGGCCAAGTGGTTCGTTTAGCATCTATTAAAAGACGTTGACTGGTAACACCTGACTGGGCAGATTACCAGCGAAGCCTTTAGAATGGAAGTATACCTGAAGACATTGCCTCACTAAAAATCGAAATATTTCCGAAAGGTTAGCCAAAAGTAGGGCTTAACCAGCCCTTTGACAGGCAGTTAGCTTGGACAGCACACGTTTACACATCAAATGGCTTCGAAAGTTGTAGATTCCACTGGGTAGGAAGCCTGACTTCACGACTGTAGTCGTTGCTGCTGATCACAACCGAAATTCAAAATAGGCGATCAGTATATTGAAGGAACTGAACACTCGCCCAACAGTATTTAATAACGTTTGAATTTTAAGTTCCAGAATCTTCAATTTATCATAAACCTGTCCGTCCCCAAAGAGAATCAGTTCCGTAGTTAAACCGGTTGATTGATATGAGTGTGAATGGGAGCCCTCCTAAACGGCATATTGGCGTCGTTGGAGGGCCTAGATAGCAAAGGAGGGCATTGTCTGCTGTGTCGTAGAGCGACGACGGTTATAGCAGCGTGGACCCTGTCAGCCAAACCAACGGATAGCAACGGGGTTCAGCGCGAAGACAACCCTTGTGTTAAAATTCAAAAGTTGGGACAAGGAAAAAGCTTTGAGAGGGTTTGCGGCAAAGCTAAGCGGAGCATCAAATGAGGCGCTAGCTGTTAAAGCAATAATTAGCTCAAAATTAAACGAGTGGTGGATATAAAACTGGAGGGTTCGTAGACGTTAATTAGAGAAGAAACGGGAAAGATTTATCGACGGAAATCGAATAGGTGGATAAGGAACCAGTTGGTCTACAGTTACCAGTGCAAAGTCTCCGCGAAGAACTCTTCCAGCACGTCGGAATAATAATAATTAAATATTTATCGAGCGATGTCGATGACTCGTAACGAAAGGCGCAAGTTTGAGGACTTCATGAAGGACGCTGGGATTCAAGACATTGACGAGCTGGGAGTGCCAAGCCTTCCACCGCCTACAGCCGAGCCTGATACTGCTGTTGTCGACACTCGCCCAAAAAAGATCAAGGAGTGCGAAGTGCCAGTGGCTCGCCTTGTAGCACCCGAGCCGAAGAAGGTACGTCGTATTCAGAAGAATGCCATCAAGGAGAAGGAGTTAAAGCAGCGGTGCGACAACAACGACGAACTTTAAAAAGCATGTAGTTCCAATGTCGTCGTTCCTTCGGTGGAGAGCACCATTTTCCTAATCAAGGACAAGTAGACCTCGGAGGAAGCGAACGTATCAAGGTCTACTATGCTGCAAGAGGAAGAGAAGAAGGGTGTTATGACAGTTAATAAAGGCATTCCGAGAGGATTTAGCTTCCCGGCATGTGTCAACAAGTCCCAGGACAAATTCTATGGTTATCTTGGTCATTGCTCTATTCTGACAAAAAAACCGGTGGTTTAGGGCAACTACTACCTTTAGGTAAATCTATTGCGTACAGGCGCCATTTCGGAAGTAGCTAAACGATAAGTGAATATGGGTGCTCGTGAACTTGGCTCGACCTACGAACCTGCTGTTCGGGTAGGGATCGCCAAGCCCAGCCACAAACTACTCATGCCCTTAGGCGGAATCGAATCCTATTGCTTGCAGTGCAAAAATGGAAATATTCTTTATAACAAAGAAGTTATTGCTAAAGCGACTCCCGTCGAACCCGGAGATACCATTGGTATGGAACTGAGGATGTCACCACCTACTCCTCCTGGAAAAAGTGGTCGATCGCCTCAGCGGATCAACGATAACAGCTGTCTCATATTTTCCAGGAATGGTGAGGAAGTGGGGAGAATCGAGAATATTCATCAAGGCTTCTACGTGATGGGAGTAAGCCTCTACAATTGGGCCAATGTTGAGTTTAACGAGGGACCAACTTTTAAGTTCAATCCCAGCAACTGCCTCACCAAACCCTACTCTGCCATCTACAGCGAAGAGTATCTCTACAAGGATCTCAAGTTCGATTGACGGTGGCACTGCAATATGGTTTTGATAAGTATATTTCAGTGCAACCATATTCCGTCGCTGGTTGGTGAAGACCGGTTGAATCTAAAGTGGCACGTCCAGAGGGAAGGCGGCTGGCATGCCATCGATTGAATTTCAATAATTCCAAATCAATATTCTTTCGTAGATTGAGTTCGAATGAGTCGGCGTGCCAACAGCACAACCAACCTATCGCAACCCTAGCAGAAGAACCTGAGTCTTCCGTTCACGCGTATCCTTACAGGTTAGGTCTCCACCGCCCGCATCAAAAGGTTTCGTCGAAATTATGAATCTATGCTCCCTCCATGCACCAGCACAAGGAATACTCAAAGAGAATTCGCAAAGGATGCTGACCTCCGGGATGATTTGGATAAGCTCTGCGATACAGGCCATTATAAATTCGTCACCGAGGAGAACGAAAAGCATAAGCGGCATGAGCAATGGGCACTGCAGGGCAAGCATTAAATACTCACTCAAATCAAGAACAATTATAACGATGTGCTGTCGAAGATCAACGCAGTCATCCACGAAACTGCTCTGTTGCAGGTTGACTATAGTTAATTCAGAAGGAAACTAAATAGAGAATTCAAGCCGCCAAATATTAAGAGGACAGAGCTGGAAGTCTCAAGCAGATCGAGCGAAACTGCAGAGAGAGGCTTGAGCAGTTAGTTTGCCGCCAAAACGAAGCGGAGAATTCGAAGAGAGTATGGAGTCACATCCGACAGAGGATGGAGGAAGATCAGGTGATCTACCTCAAAAGGAAAACAGAGCTAGAACAGACTTTTACAGTTGTTTCGAAGCAGCAAGCACGAAGGACAGATACCTAGCTGGAGGTGGAGAATGAGGAATGTCGCTATCGACAGACCTTTCGAAAGACTAGGAGAAGTGTTGAGGAGATAATCAACTACAGAAGCACTCAGGTAAATCAGCTGGGAAAGCTAGTCAGCAAAAAGCAACAACATCACCAATCGCTTGAACACTCAAGCAGACCCAACAACGACCCTGGACACGAAAATTTGCTCATGGTCCACCTCTTCCTCAACAATATGCTGAGGAACAAGTGTGTCAGGCTTAGGGACAAATTCGAATTGATGGAAGAGAACTTTGAGAAGATTAAGAGGGGAGTAATGTTTCAAGAGCAGAACATGGTCGGAAAGTTTCTTACCCAAAACCAATCGTTTGAAGGAATGTAGGGCATCATTACTCTTTTCGAGGATAAGCTCAAGCAGGCAAGAGAACATCAAGCTCGGTTATTGGCAACATACCAAACGATGGAGTACGAGCATGCAGCTTTATCAGAAATTTACTTGGGCTCAAGTGAGCCAGTACCCCAGGAAGGTACCAATGTCTCATAGATACGCCCTGCTTTTCGGCTGCTCAATATTACTGACTGGATTCATGAAAAGTTACAGAGGTTTGAAAGGAGTAAAAACTCCTCTGCTTTTGCTTGGGAAGCTCAGACCAAAGCCCCTCAACCCAAGTGGTGTACAGAACTTAATTTGGGTGCATCACAACCTTTTGACTAGCATCTTGTTGGCAACGCAGTGGCTTCATTTCGAGAACTTTGTCAAAAGATCTCCAAGACCCTGACAGAGAAATCAGCTGCGAAGATAAAAAGAAAACCGTTCAAGACCAGCGGTATATCTATAAAAAAGCAGCTCTTCCGCTTGGGTTCTGAAGAGTAGAGACAGCTGCGAGCCGAAAAGGAAAACTTTTTATAAGCCAATCAAATCGAGAGAGACTGGCTCAAGGAAGTGCGTTCACAAGCAAAGCTCTTACTGAAAAACGACCGAAGGCTCCGATCGGATATTTGAGTTGATGTTGCACACACTGCTATAATCAATTATCTCGTTTAAATCGTAAGCATGCTCAGTTCGCAGCCATCTCATCAGCTCACAGTGCCTCCGTAAACGTACCCAAACGGATAACCATCGAAGTAATCGCTACCGACGGAGACTACTACCGGGAAGGACATAACCTCGAAGGTATATACGCATTTACTCAAGGACCTAAACCAACGGACTAAAGTTGCTTCAGAGTCGGTGAGCAGCAGCGGTTCTCGCCGCTCGAAGAAGCGAGCATCCCAAAAGAAAGACAAAAAGAAGAGCAAGTAAGATGGGAAATAAGATAGCAGGCATAGACACAAAAGCAGGTCGAGGTCAGCAAGGCGAAAGGATAGCCGTGACCGAGACCGTGGTAGGGAGCGTGATCGAAAAAGAAAAAGATCTCGCTCACGCGATGATCGAAAAAGGAGGTCTCGATCGAAGGAACGCGTATCTAGACATCGAGAGGGGGTTGAGTTTAAGGAAGTTCGGAGGAACAACCCGCCACCAATGCCTTCAAATATGCCTCCAGTACGGCCAGAACTACCCAAGCCTCAGGAAGCTAAAATGCCTTTAGAAATTCCAATGCCAGCCATACCTGGGGAACGTCGTCGTAGATAACGCTCTCGCTCTCCGAGAGACTACTATAAAAAGAACGTCAGCAACAATGATGGAGAGTTTTGGGATAGTTTCTCATGGCAGCCCAAGCTGAATTATACTCCAAACGTCAGTTCAGCAGCCTTAATCAATACAAAGAAAATGAGACGCTTGCAGATTACAAACATCCCGCTCGAAATGGGACTGACTGAAAACGACATCAACGAAATGGTGACCAGGTGGATGATAAAGAACTACCTGAACGACAATATGAACAATTGTCCGATCATGAACATCGAGATCTTCGAAGCAGACCGTTCAGTTGCTATTGAACTCTCCTCAGTAGAGGAGACATGCCGAGTATGCCAGCAGTAAAAAGTGGAGTTCTTCAAAGGCAACATTTCCCGAATCATTAGATTGGGCGACAGCATCTATGGTGTGAGCGTGGTGACACAGGCACAAACTGCGGCTCAAGCACAAGCAGCAGCTTTCGCAGCTATCAACATCATCCAAAACAAGACTACGCACTTCAGCGTGAATTCGGGCATGTCGTCAGTGCAAACTTCATGCGTTCTGAGGGTAAACTATTAAATAATCTAGGTTTGTAATGCAGTCACTGAGTACATGAGCGAACATTGCACCCCTGAACAGTGGAAGGAGTATTAGGATGACCTCATCGACGGCTTTGAACAGTTTGGAAAGATAAAGCATAAGTGGTTCGTGCGCCCAAGTCAAAAGATGGTCGGCGCCGACCCAGGTAACCTTTTTGTTCAATATGAGACTAAAGATCAAGCTGAGAGGGCGATGGGAAACATGCAGGATCGTAACTATGATGAACGCAGCATCAAGCTGTACTTCATTCCCGATCTGATCTACGAGGGTCACTTCAAACCCCAATCTACAACCTGATCCGAAACAATCACCACAATCGCAATAGAAATTCACTTCTTCTGGTTTTCTTGGAGGGATAGCTTTATGGCTTCCTGAATCATCGCCTCTTCATCGATGTTGCTGTAGGAGTCCTGTTCGTAATTGTGGAAGATCACTGGTTTTGTCTTAATGCTCTTCATGTCAGGGTATCCCTCTCCACTTTCCAGTTCCTTCGGTGGCTGTTTGACCAGATGCTCGACATGAAGGGATTCGTAGAAAAAAATGGCAATTGAATCCTTAATGTATTTTGGTCTTGATGAATTGTGCCCTTGCCCCTTGTCGTCGATAATCTTGATCTTCTTTTCTCCTGCATAAGCATCGTAGAGCTTTTGGGTGTGCTCGGGAACGACGAAATCGTCTTCTCCACCGACAATGAAGAAAGCAGGAATAAAGGCTTTCTTCACGTTTTACAGGGGGTTGAGGGCCTCGATTTCAAAGCCATGCTGAATTACATCGCGATTACCTCCTTTTTGATGGTCCCTGAGATCATGCTGATTGCTGCCGAGACAAACATTCCTGGAATTTTTGAATGCCGAGCTGCTAATTCTCGTGCGAGCTGCTCCAAGTTGCTAAAGGGCGAGTCGAGCACGAGTCCAGCAATAGACGGGTCTCTGTCTGAGTACATAAGTGCAGTGACTGCTCCCATGCTTCTGCCCCATAGTCCAATCGTTGATACTCTCTTAGAATTTCTCAGGTAGTTGACAGCAACCTCCACATCGTCCCTCTCATAGTAGCCCAATGAGATGTACTTGCCTTCTGAAAGCCCACACCCGGCAAAGTCAAAACAAAACACTGTGATGTTATTCGGAAGCAGGCTTTCCAAACAGTTCAAGCTGAATCGCAACAATAGTACCCTTCCACTCGGGAGCTGCTGTTTGCATGTAGGTAGATAACGCACGGTAGCTCCTCCTGAACTCGGTTTATCGGCTCGAAGTGGCTACACTGGAGTTTGAGCCCTTTCTTATTGACCAGTTCAATATCGGTCCTCCGCACTTTGGTCTTGCTAACGCTAATCTTGTTGGGTCCTACTTATCAGAGTGCCTCACCTAAATCTGAGATCTCGTATTCTGCCCTGGGTGGACGGATGATGGCCTTCCACAGCAGCTAGTAATTCTGTTTGATATCGCTGAAGAACTGCATTATTATAACGACCCGAGCACAATAGAACAAATCAGTTGCGCCAAATCTTTACTTGGCGATCCTTGCCACCAGAGGCAACGTATTATCCATTACAGCTCCAGTCAACTGTATAAACTTCGTCTGCATGTCCTGGCAGTTAGTGCATTAGTTTTCTTGACTTGATGTCCCACACCTTCATTGTGGAGTCTCGACTTGCTGAAACGAGGAACCGTGAATCGCAAGACCAAGCCAGCTGATAGACTGCTGCAACGTGCCCCTTGAAGCTATATAGATACTCTCCGGTGTAGCCATCCCAGAGCTTTAAAGCCTTGTCAAACGATGCAGACAGAATGTATCTGCCATCTGGGCTAAATTGAACATGGCTGATAGGTTGTTGATGGCCAACCATTACCTTCAGTGGGTCTTTGCTGGTTGTGAAGAACAGCATGAGGGTATGGTCGTCACTTCCTGAAGCAAGCCTTTCCTTGTGCACCTTAACGGCTTTTTGGTACATCTCAAGGGCTATCGTCTTCTTCTAACTTGATTTGAGCTTCCTTATTTCTGAGAACGAGAGTTTTGATTGATTGTCGAAACAGCCCTGCCTGAGCACGAAGTCCGTGGATAGCGAGATTGTGTTCACCCAATGCGAATGTTTTTTGAATTAGTGCCTGTACTGCCCAGCATGGTTCCAACAAACAATTCGTTGATCCTCGGAGCAGGAGTAGATGTTACCCTCTCCGCCCCAGATCACCTTTGTAATACATTTGGTATGGTTGCCAAACGCTCTCAGACATACTCCTGTCTCAGCGTTCCAAATCCTCATAGTTGCGTCCTTGCTTGACGATGCCAACATTGTGCACCCTTCGTTTAAGTGAAGTGGCTCCCAACTTAGTGACATTATCCATTTGGTATGACCCTTCAACGACACAAGATAGTCATCTTCCTCCCTGTATACTCTGATTAGACCATTCTTGTCTCCAAAGGCAAATTTACTTCCATCAGGTGCCCATGAAAGCACCATGATCCAATTGGTACCTTCGATCTCTTTAAATGGAGTCTGTGTCTGAATATCCCACATCCGAACAGTGGTATCGCCAGAACCTGTGATGAGCATCCTTGAGTCGGGAGAGAAAGCCGAACAGATGACTGAATCAGTGTGTCCCATGAGGCTAGCCGAAGACCTGGTAATCGGCAGCACCTTGTATGTCGATACAGGATAGTAGAACACTTCAAACTTGCTTTCGCTCTTGTAGTTTATCGACAAAAGGAAGTTTTCGAGCTTGGTTTTGATTTCTCTCTCTTGATGGAAAAAGGTGAATTCCTGTGGCTCATAATTCTCGGCTTCAAGGTCCTTCAGAAGGTTGTTAACGAGTTCCTGCATCTGTGCCGGCGTCGTATCGAGAGACAGATCCAACGTGCCAATAGAGTGTCCCAACGAGTTCTTGAACGAAGCAATAATTTGGTCGGACTGCTTGCTCCCTTCGACCTTCTCTTCGGGTGCTTTCTTGGCTACTTGCTTGGGCTGTTTGGGATCGACCTTCACCTTTTTCCTGGTTCCGTACATTTCAACAACGAATAGCTAAGTTATAATCAGGAAGCGTCAGCCAAGAAATCGAAGTCAAGGGGTTTGTTGCCGATTTTCTGTTAATGAGAACTGTTGACGAGTCTCTCAACCTTCTGTATGTACTGGCCAAGGAACACATCGCTTTCGATGAAAGGAATATGCTCACGCACTCTGCTGTGCACCTTCTACACCCACTCGGAAGGCTTTAGCTTGACTATATCGACTGCTTGGCATGCCATGAGGAGTTCGATGGACAGAATGCTGATGAGATTGTCGGTTAGAGTGAGTACCTTCCTTGCTGAATAGCCTCCCATCGACACATGATCTTCTTGATTGGCTGAAGTAGGAATAGAATCTGAAGACGCAGGGATTACTAGTTTCTTGTTCTCGGACATCAATGCTGCGGAGGTGCCTAAGTGAGTCAAAACCTACATTGTGCAATCATGAATCCGCTGTTCAGCCCTTCTTTACCTGTTTGACAGAGAAACTCAGGAAGTTTTGATATGCAGCCATTGACGTAGCACTCAATTCGGCGTTCACTGTACTTTCCGAGAGAATTTAACGTAATTGAGAGCATGTCAGCTGCCTTGGCAATATACTCTCCGTGGAAATTGCCTGCGGAAAGTAATAGGTCCTCTTCAAACCCCTCTGATTTACCACATCGATTACCTTCTTTTCTGTAAACCAGAGGGTTGTCTGTGGTGCCGTTAATCTCTTCTGTCACGATCCGTTCTATCTTCCTGAGATTTTCAAGGCAAGTTGCCAAGCAGCTTAACGATTCTCGGAGGCTAATTGACAACTTTCTTCCTTTGAATATCTCCTGCCTTGCTTGATGAAGTTCGGATTACGGTAGTAGCTTGGTAGACACTGAACGAAGGATCGATTTCATTTCAGGAGATCTTTGAAATTGAATGTATTCCTCACTAAAAACTGACTCATCAAGGCCAAAGATTTCAAAGGAGAAGGTTACAAGTGTTTCGAACAACTTTATGACTGTCTTGGCTTTCATAAGAGCCTAGCTCGTCAGACTTGCCATAAATTGAGTCCCGTTAATAAGTGCTAACCCCTATTTTTCCTCAAGAAGGATTGGTTCCAGCTTCATTTTGGCCATTACTTAAGCTGCTGGGATATATGAGTTTGTATCTCTGCACCAAGCCATTCCCTCCCCTATCATTCCCAAGGCCAGATGAGCAAGAGGTGCAAGATCACCCGAAGCTCCGACAGTTCCTTTTCTTGGAATCAGTGGGGTGAAACAACTGTTGAAGGCTTGAATATACTTGTTGAGGTTGTGTTGGCTGATACCAGATCTTCCTCTAGCCAACGTATTGATTCGAAGCAGTTGCAGCATTCTTACTTGAATCTGCGAGAGGGGGTTACCAACGCCAACCGAATGCGAACGGATCAAATTCAGCTGCAGCTGTTTGAGGTCTTCCTTTGCTATCACCTTATAGGCGAAGTTTCCAAACCCTGTGTTAACTCCATAGACGACTCTGTTTCCTTATTTAACCATCCCATCGATCACATCCCGGCACTTCTTCACCTTTTCCCAGCACTGTGGCGCCAGATCGATCTTCGAAGCGAAATCAGAGGCAAGTTCGACGAGCTTTTTGGGTGTTAAGCTGTCTCCATCGAAGTAAGTATTGGCCATAATGATAAATAAAAATGCTTTGAATGTAATCGCGATGAAAGACTGTCAGCTCAATTGGCGGTCGGGGGTCTTTGCATTCCTGCTTCGGCTTCTACTCTTTCTGAATTCCAACCCGGTGGGTTCACCTGATAGGATTCGACTCTCGCTGGTGTAACTTGCTTAGACTATTAGAGGCAAAGCATAGGTGGCTGGACTACCAATATCTTGCATTTTCACGGGTGAGTCAGTCACTGAGAGGAAAGGTTCACTGATTCGATGTTGATGGAAGGGGCTAACTCCACCACGGTTGTCTTCTATGGGTCTTGCTGCCATAGCTATTGAGCTCCTCCTCGAACTCTCCAGTTCCGTGTGCTTCTCACGTAGCTGACCTCTCAATGATTCGATTTCAGCAAATAGTAGTACAAAAAGACCTAAGTTCTCTTTTAAGCGCTGTTCGTGATAATTATCGCCGGTGTAGCGAAGACGAAGTTCCCTAAGATCTCGCTCGAGTTATTCCTTCATCTTTGTAAGTCTCTAGATTTCACTATACAAGAACTTGTACTAAGTTATTTATGAACTATACCTTTTCCTGAAGTTGCTGGGTCGCTGTGCTAGATTGCTGGAGCTCATAGAGTTCCCCTTCCAGTTGATGGATGCGACTATGGGCTTGTGTGAGCCTGTCCAAAGTGGCTTTTATTCTATATTAGCTTAAATTGTACTCTTCCTATCGAATGAACAGCTGCTGCTGCAGTCTCTCAAGTTCAGCTGGTAGATGCTCCACTCTGTATCTTTCTCCCTCCAGTGCAGTGAGCTTATTGGAGTCCGCTTTCTTCTCTCGCTCAAGCTCAAATATTCGTTTTTTCAAAGCCTGGATTTGCTCTTCGAGTCGATTGTTAGTTTGGAGTGCCTGGTTGAGTCTGGCTGTTTGAGAAGATGAGTTTCCTTGGGAGTGGTACTCCAGTTCCCTCTTAAGTGCTTCTACCCGAATCAACTCACTTCGAATGCTGTTAATCTCTTCCAGCAACAGCTTCCTTTCTTGAGCAAAATTACGATTAGTTTCGTGCAGTTCGTTGGCCATGCTCTGCTCAGCCTTCTCATGCCGTTATTTTGCCTGCCTGAGTGAATGGAGCTCCAGCTCCACCTCGAAGTCTTTTTCGTAGTTGCGCTGAACGTGTGTGGTCTGCTTGCTATTGAGTTCGTTGAAGTGCATCAGCTGAGATTCCAGTACTAGTATTCTGTCCTGGAGCCTGGAACACTGAGTTTTGAGGCTGCTTGCTTAGTATTTGTGAGTGAGCATTTGATTCTAGGATTCTCTCAGCCGAGTTAGCTCGGCTTCTGTTGTCTCGATCCGATTCTTGAGATCGTTGATGTTGGCACGGTAGTGCACTTCATTGTGTTCGAGATTCTGCCGTTCAGTATTCAGCGAAGTTGTCAGCTCGATCTGCTCTTTCTTGAACTTCTCGATTCGATAGGTTGCTTCATCTAACTTGGATTTCAACTGAGAGCTATCCTCGTGGAGACGGCGTAGCTACTCTTGCTTCTCAGTCGAAGATCTTTTGGTTCCGCTAAGCTCGTATTCTAAATGCTGGTTAGTCTCGGTGAGCTTCTTTAGCATAATCTTGAGTTCGTTGATTTCATTCTATCGAGGGGACTGGTAGTTGTCGGGTTCTGCAATGCTAACCCTCATCGATTTGAGGTTGTCCATATTACGCAGTTTGATTTCGCAGAGGCTGAGTTCCTGTCTGAGGTTGTCGTTACTCATTTGCACTTCGGTCAGCTTTGTTCTCAGTTGATTGTAGTCCTCTGAACTCGATTCGATTGACAGTTCGAGGTCTTTGTTTCGGTTTTCAGCATGCGCAAGCAAATCGGTGAGCCGACTTACCTTGAACTCAAGCGTAATCAGCTTATTGTCCTTCTCGGTCATCTTTTCAATTAGGGCCACTATATCGCTGTTTTGGCTGTTGAGGCTGCGTGAGTTGCTCTCGCTGTGCTCCAATGGAGCTTTATTGAGGCGGCTCCAGTACTGTCCATTAAGGCTCTCCAGCTCTAGGATCTTATCAGCCATCTCTTTGATCTTGTTCTTGTAGAGCTCAAAGCTATTAGCTTCCTCCTTTAGGCGTTCCACTTCCAACTTTCGTTGCAAAAGCTTTGCCTCATACTCCAGTACCTTCGTCTGTAACTACTGCTCAAAACCCTTGCCTTGTATTTCTAGCTTTTCTTCAAGGTCACTGAGCCTAAACACCTTCTTCTCTTTGGGTTTATCAATCCTCAGTCCCTCCTTTCTGAGACAGTTTTCCAACTCCTTCTCGTACTTGATAACGAGCTGGTCATAGCTCCGCAGCTTTTCTAAAAGTTTCTTATTCTCTTTTCCAGATGATCCAAGTTTTTGCTTATAGAGTGCAACCTTATCGCGGTACCGGTGTAACTTAGTTCGCATGTGAGTGTTTTCAGAAACAACGATAGCCAGGCTGCTGGTTATTTCGCTCAAGATGATCCTCATCATGCCAGCTTCTTTCTGCAGATCGTGCTACTTGAACTTCATGCTGTGCACAAGGTCGATGCGGAACCTAAATTCTTTGAGTTTGCCCTGCAAGAACAGGATCTTCGGGTTGGATATCAATTCGTTTGAATCTGCCACAATACTCTCCGGACCCATGTCCTATTTGAACCGGTGTTGGATCTCCTCGATTTCTTGGTACAGCAGGTGGTTTTCACCCCGTAGATGTTCGACCTCGGATTTTAGGTGTTCCACCTCGTCGTTGGTTTGATGCTTCTTCTCGACATCAACTTCGGGATAAGTGACTGGCCTCTTGAGGAATGACGCATTCTAACGCCTGATTTCCTCCTCCTTCTACTGGAGGTTCTTTATCAAGTATTCATTCTTGGCTCTGAGAATCTGGTAGTCATGAGAGAGGTTCTAATGCTAGTTTCGAAGGATTTCAAGTTCTGCCTCAACCTTTTCCTTATCCTCGATGGCTCCTCGAAGCCCACCTATCTCTGAAATGAAGGTCTCAATCTGGCAATTGAGTTCCCAGATCACTTTGCTCTCGTCCTGATGCTTCTCAGCTCGGGTGCTCAAACTGAATTTCAGCTATCGGTTGAGCCTCTCGTTCTCCATTGTGAGTAGTTCCACTGTCTGCCTCAGATTGTTGTTATCGCTCTTGTACTCGAAGATTTCTTCCTGAAGCTCTCGACGGAATTTCGCATTCAATCTTTCTGCATGCACGTTGGACTCATCTTGCATTTTTTCCTTTTCGATTCTGATCTGCTCCACTGCATTCTGCAGTCTTAAAATCTGATCGTAGAAGCTCCGCTTTTCCTCCTGCCAAACAGCTTATTGTTTCTTGTACCGCTCCAAACTAACTTTCAAGTCAAATACCAGTTGGTTAGGCTGGCCCATCTCCTCTTCAATACTCTCGAATTTGGTACGAAGTTCCACAATTCGCTGTTCGTACTCTCCCATGAGCTTTCGAATTTGCTCTTCGTAGTGCATCTTGATGTCCTGAATTTTGCTCTAATATTCTGTCAGCTGGCCCGAGTATAGGTTGTTGGTTGATTCGAGTTCCCTCACCTGCCCCTCGTAACCCTGGCACTTAAACTTCAGCTCGTCACACTCCTGCTCAAGTATGAGGTGTCTCGGAGTGTTCAATGGGGAGGCACCCTAGCGTCCCTTGATATTGTTGAGTTCCGACTTCAGCTGACGGTTGGTTTTCAGCAACTTGGTGATCTCCCTGAGCGCCTTGTTGTACTTGTTGTTTAGCACAGTCTTCTTATCACCGTTATCAGTGAACACATTTGAGCTCAAACTTTCATCTCGTTAGATGTTGGCAGGATAAGACTCACTCTCCGTGTCGAACCTACATCAACGATGGAACTACTTTCTTCGGAGGGAGCTATTTTCGTCACGGAGTCGCTCAATTTCCTCTCGCATAGCCAGGAATGCCTTGTCTTCCTGGCTGTATGTTGAGTGTTCACGTTGCGCATTGACCGGGATGGTGGGGTTGGAGCGTACCTCGATTAGTTGCTTCCCAGAGAGCTGGCGGTTATCTGCCTGATCCTCTGGATTTCTCATCATTTTAAATAAAATTAACTCCTAAAACGAAATAACGTCGGTCTGACCCGCCGCTTACCAATCAAATAGCATATCTCGCGACTTTAAATCACTTGCGTCTCAGTGACCGCAAAAGCATCGTCTCGTAGTCATAGTTGCTGCTCTTGTGGTCTCCAAATGCGAAGTAGCTCTTTAAACAGTACCGTTCCTTAATCAGCTCTTCGGGGCTATCACCAAAGGCATATTTGACATCTCGCTTGCTCATCAACTTTTCGGATAATCGGAGAAGTCGAGAAACACCTGACACTGATTAGACCACCGACTCTTCCTCGCCTTCCTTGATTCGAACTATGTAAGAACATTCTCGACCAAGTTTTTTCGACTCTTTCGTGATGATTTTCATACGGTTGTGCCTCAGGAAGTCGACAAAGGCATCCTCACTGTCAAAGAATAGCGTGTTCCAGAAATGTTCGAGGCTCTCCATGCGCCCTCCAAGCTTTGAGATGACTTCATTGATACCGGCTAGACGCATCTGATCCAGATAGGGGAGGATGGCACAGGCAATTAGATAGTCGCATTGCTGCAAAGTCTTGAAGTAGGCTTGATGGTTGTTGCTTTCAAGGGAATGCAATATCTCATGGGCAGAGTGCACTTCGGAAGACTGGATAAGTTCGTCCGTTAGTGATGTATTTGGGTTGCTATCAGGATTTAGCAGGATATGATAGCTAACTATCTCAGGCTCATTTCCACTGACAATGATATCGCTTTCAGAGAGCAACTACTTTGTCTTTTTAAGCTCGACATTGCGAATACTGAGGAATCTTCGAGCTCGTGCCTGTTCTTCCTTGTAGAGTGTCAGTAATTTGTGGATCAGTTGTTTGGTGGGGTCCTCCTTCAGAGTGAACAGCGACCTGAGAATAACTAAAGTTCTGATTCGCCATTCGCTGGCCTCAACCCCCAGTTCCTTAGTGGCTATTCGGCTGATAAACTAGTCCCAGTCCTTGACTTCCTCATAGAGCTCATCCTCGTCCAGTTCGTAGATAAATTGCACGAATTCAGAGGAGGGTGGGAATTTCTTCTGTTTTAGCAAGATATCTGGCTTCTTCGGTTCAGGTTTGGGTGTCTGTGGTGCTTTCTCTTCCTCTGGAAGCTTCTGTTCAGATGGCTGTTTCTCTTTCTCTTCAGCCAAGGGTTTTTGAACCTCAACAGTGTCAGACATCTGCAAGATTTCGATTTATTTTGGAGGAATGTCTTTAGCAGTCGGCTCCTACGTTTCTGCTTCGGCAGCACCAAGCTCCTCAACAATTTAGTCTGCCCCGATAGTCTCAATGTCCTCCTTGGGAGTGTTAAGTTCGATCACTAATCCAATACTCGGAAACTTTTCCTTTAGTATTTTGGATGCCTCGTTCGCATGCTCCTCCAGCCAGAAGTGGAAGTACTGAACCTTTTATTTGCGCTCACTGTAGTAGTGATGGGCAAATTCAGCCAAGACAATTTCGAGCAAATCCAGTTTTTCCTTAGGCAGCTGTGAGAACTTAATGCTGGCGGTGAACGGCACAGTGTTCTTCTTTACTTCGCCATTTTCCAACATGGCGATGTACTTGCTCAGTTGAGGTTGAGGGATCATCGTGTGCTTGGTTGTTGTTAGCGTGAAGAAGGTTGATTTTTTGTTGTGATAGAAGGTCACGTCAAGGTAGTAGTGTTTTTCGAATAGCGTGTTGAAGTGGTACTTGGCGTTGTTAATTCCACTGAAGCGGGTGAAATCGATATGAAGCGAATGTTAACCGCTCCTGACGAAGTTGTAAATGGCGTCTTCAACCTTCTGCAGGAAACTCAGATTCTTCATGCCGAAGTACACGAGTCCGGACGGATAGTAAATGCTTCTCTCCTTGTAGAGAACTTGGAAGCGCTTCAGATTTTAGCAGGTTTTGTTGCATTGAATGTGCCGCTCGATACGGTTAGTTGTGCTGCCACATTCGACAAGCTTGACTCGGTTACCACATTCGCACTTTACAGATACCTCAGTTTTACAAGGAGACTCAATGCACTCCCGCTTCGTGTGGCAGCGATCATTGCAGATGTGCCCACAGGGGCCTCTGACTTTACTACAATTCTTTGTGCAGCCATCAAAGTTATCTGGATCGAAACAGTTTCCACTGTGGCACTGTTTGCCGCAGATGTGTCCGCAAGGCAATGACTTTTCACATTTTTCTGTACAGAGTACTTGTCTCCCGCAAGTAGTTTCGATTTTGTTGCGCCCGCATTCGCACTCTACAATTACCTTTTCATGGCATTTGCAGACACCATAATGGCAGGTTAAGTAACATGTGTGTCCGCATTCCATCACCTTATTGCAAATATTTTCGCATTCCGGGACAATGGTGCCACATACGACGGGTGCCCTTAAAAACGTTCGACCGCAAGGGCATGGCTGTGGCTGACTGTATAACACTGGGCATCTTCCACAGTTTCCGAAATGGCAAGGCATTCCACAGGTGTGCTTATTACAGTTGAGCTGTTTTTGGCAAACCAGCATACATTCGTGGTCGAGGTTATTATTCGAGTTCCTGTATTCGCAGCACTCCTTGCTACAGTAATGCTGGCCACAGGACTTTCGCTTCTTACAGATTCGCTAGCAGATAAATGAATTACTACTTTCATAGAGTTGCCAACATTCTGCTTTTCTACTTGATGACTCACATCGACACTTCTGCACTGCTTCGATCTTGCACGGGGGGCATTTTCCTTCGTGACAACTTGTTGAACAACTGTGTCCACAGACCAACTGTTTCTTGCAGGGCATGCCGCACACCGGAATCGGATCTGTGCACAGCTCTCGGGACTTATCAGAAAGCATCGTAATCTTGTACTGTCCACAAGGGCATGTCTTCAGAACATCAGGTTTCTTTGCGCAACCCTTACACGGTCCCTTATGGCAGCGCTCTTGACAAGTGTGTGCACCGCAATCCAGAGCTTTGCCACAAAGATCCTCGCATTGATAACTAACTTCGACGCAATCGACGACAGACTCATTCTTTCCGCAAAAGCAAGTGGCCAAGTGTTTGTAGCTGCAAGGATTACAAAATCCATCGTGGCAGTTTTGGTTACACTTGTGCTTTTCGCAATTAAGGAGCTTCTCACACTTCTTACCACATACGAAGGTCTGTTTTTAGTCTGAACAGCTCGTCTTCATCTTGGATCTTCCACATCCGCATGTTATCTCCATTCCCTCTTCGGTACAAGGCCGGCATCTTCCTCGATGGCAAAGATCTGGGCAAGGGTGCTCGCAGTAGAAGCCTCGTTTCCGCTAACAGTAATTGCCGCAGGAATGAGCTGCGATTCCCGATTCATATTCGGGATTGCGATACTTGCCGCAGAAGCAGTAGTACTCTGGCAGCTCCTAGCAGTATTCGAATATGCACTGCGGACATGTCCAGCTGTATCTCACGCGCTTTTTGTTGTCTTTATTGAGATTGAAAATCCACTTCTTGATGCATGCGAGATGCATGAATTGGTAGCATTGTTTGCAGCTCCAAATTGCATCTGCTGCTTTGATTCTTTCGGAGCAAACCATGCAGAGCTCCTCCTGTTCACTTGGACGTCTTTCAATGTACGACTTCTTTTTTGTTTACTCCATTCGAGGAGGGGGGCGCCGTGGGGGCTGTTTGCTTTCCTGCTGAGGTAGTTTAACCTCCGGTTACTCCTTCCTGGGGGCATCTTTCTATGCTCCTCCGGAGTGTTTAGTTTCTTTGAGAACGTAGCGAGGTTTTCTTTTCTCCTTCTCCATAAATTCTTTATTAAGGGTATGTGTTGATTAAAGCAAGAGGAATTAATAAAAGAGTTGCTACAGGATCTATTGGGGGCGTTGTCGTCAAACTTAAATGAGCTTTCCCTTGAACACCTCGGTCTGAATCGGAGCATAATGTACCAGCACCTCCATATTGGCGAATTCGTATCTACGGGGGATCATCAAGTGGTTGTCACAATTCGAGTAGAACTTGATCCAAGCGTATTCGAAAGGGCCCGGAGGACGTATGGCGTCAGTACTACTGGGAAATTCATCGTGGAGAATCGGGATATCCGATTCGGTATATTCTGCGGGTTTTAGCATTGTGATCCAAAAGTGTTCGTTGGTGGGGAGACCTTTGAGTTTTCGCGATATTTTGTTTGAGTAGACCACCTCGATGACCTCTCCATTAGCCAACAGGTTAATCCGTTCGACAATAGGTTTGTAAAGCTTCAGCTTGAAGAACATCCGGCGTAGTAGCACAAGTTCGGCAAGGTACATAAGTGGTACTGCAACTGGCAAGGTGAGGTAAACTAGCTTATAGCTAGGTTGGTACATGGATTCGTTTTGATAAGGTAAGCCAAGAAGACCATCGAGGAAGTGATATGCGAGGAAAGGTAAAGGTTTGTTAGCCAGTATTGCTTGTTCAGATAGAGGGTACACTTGCCATCCACAAACTCCAGTTTCTCCTGAGGGCGGTAGGACAGTTGCCTGAATTAGCAAAGCTTCACTTCATGTCTAATACTCCTTTTTTGTTAAGACGCAATGATTCGTTCGGCTATGAATCACTGAAGGTTCGTATTAGGCGCATTTGGTGGGTTGCCGAGCCAAGGCTTTTTGAGCCCAGCATTCGCATCATGCTCCTGATAAATAATAATGTCCTATAAGGCTTCACAGTAAGGCAGTGAGTTGGGAATTCGACGCAGCAACAAATCGTTGAACAAAGCAGGAACAAATCTACCAGTGATCAAGACAAACCGACAAGTGGAGGCTCCCTAAACTAAACTCGCAGTTTTTGAACGAAAGAAGTTTTTCTTTAGGAAAACGATTCCTCGGAAGTCAAATAGACTGGGTACTGGTAGCCAGAGCAAGATAAAGCCGATTGAAGCATCACTGAAGAAGCTGCGGGTGAGCATGTTGGAACGAGTAACATTCTGAGATAACGCAGGAGAAAGGATGGGACAGTAGATTTGTGAACGAACAGATCCCAGAGCTTTACCCGAAGGAAAAGTCATCCGTCTCGAAGAGTATCAAACAAGGGGATAAAAAGATGCAGGAGAAAATGGAGTAACTTCAAAAGAAGTTGATGACGAGACAGAGTGCAAAGTCCATAAAAAGTGCAATGGCGGATGAACGAAGGTACAGCACATCCCAAGCAATTGTACGAGTTGAAGAGGGTAACACTTGGCTAATTGCTTAGACAATGTCTCAAATGGACAAACCGTGGAGAAGAACCATGAAACCAACACAATAAAACAATTCACTGGAGTGAACTACTCCTTGCGCAAAGATCAGATCTATAGGATGGAGGTGAGCTACTTAAAGCTTGGGCTTCCTGAGTTTCAGAATAGGCTGGTGAGGGAGGTATATAGGCAAATCAAGGAATCCGAATAGCTACACATAATGCATATGAACCCCAAGGAATTCAAGGCTTTTCTGGAGTCGACTGCACAGATTCACAGGAGTGTAAGGGTAAGAGATCAGCATCTTAAGCAGATATTGGAAAAGGTCAATATACTGCTTACCAATAAACCTACGTAAATCAATGAAGTCGCAACAGTGCCACTGAAGGAACTTGGGGAAATGTTGGCCGCCCTTTCAATACTAAGTCTTGATGTGGTGGAATCGACTGTCCTATGGCGATAATGCACCAGCGATATCGTCAGAAAATATAAAATCACTGGAATTACGCCTAACTTACTATCTTACGAATTGACGAAAGGTCAAAACTATCTTCTTAATCTCATGAACGATACTCAATCCATATTCGAATCGCAGCTATATCCCAACGCGAGCTATCCAGACCCGTTTTTGCTTTCGTATCCGTTCAACAACTTCTTCGAAGAGCGAGATCTCATCTACAAAATCCGAGCTTCATAGTTAACATTGCTCGAGGAGTGTCTCAAAATCGACGAATGACATCGTAATTCATAAATTTTCAAGTTGTCAGCTTGGGGGTCTTCCAAGCCATTCGATTCCGAAACGATACCAGGGTTTCCTCGCTCTTCTTTAGTGCAAGTTTCACCCTTTCGTTAATCTCCATCTTTCTCTGGTCGAGTTCGCTCCCTCTTTCGAATATATTGGATGATCGGCCATTTGCCGAGATATCTGTATTAGAGGCCATGAGTCCGTTGAATTCCGCAACTAACCCGCCCTCCAGCTTGTAGTACTTCAGTGGGCTATCCTGCTCTTGAGGCTCGACTGCCCGAGGTCTCGGCTCAGTGAATTTCCTTTCTGATTTTTTTCCAGGATCGTTCGGAGCTTTGCCCAGACTAAGTTTGCGTATGCTGATGTCCCTCTGGACATTCCTTATTTCGTTGAGGTGCTCTTCCAGACGTTTTTGAGCCTCCCTCGCGATCAATTGGTAAGCTCGATCGTCGCTATGCGAGAGATCAGATATTCTATTCGTTGATCTTTTAACAACCCTTTCCTCTGGGGGTGGTTTTTGAAAGGGTCCTCTACTCTGAGGTTGGGGAGTTGATACTTCTTCCCTGGAACTGTTATTCTTCGCCATTTGGATCAGCTTCGATTGATAAGGTGAAGATTTGTCAGCAGAGGTCGAACGAGCATTATTCATTCTTTCGGCTTTCGCCACCTTTTCGGCTGTTTATTGGTTGGCTGTCATGGCGAGGATATTGTTACGGCTATTCCCCACCGACTCGCACAGTTTGTCTCGGAATATTAGCCTAGGAGGGGATTTCGTTGTCTGACGCATCTCTTTATGAGTTATCTTTGGAAGCTCAGCGTCCTCACCGAGTTCTTGGTTGTAGGTATCGAAGGAGTCTTCTTCCTCATACTTCGCCAGTGCTAGCCCAATGGTTGGGTAGACTATTGGAGCATCCCTGCCCTATCGTAAATTGCCGTATTGATGTGCCTCCATGTAGCTGTGAAGAGCTGTATTAACCTTTTGATCGGGTGGCGCTTTTTTCATGAGTGATTCATTGTTGGAAAAGTGAGATGGTCGACTCTGCTTAATCGCCGGTTTGGTCATATGCTGTTGAATCTCGCGGATCTTCTCGTCAATGTTTCTAATTTTGCTGATGTCCACCACCCTGTTATCCGTGGGTTTTTTGTGAAAGTTTGTCAGTGATGTATTCCTCGACTCTTCTGAAGTCTTTTCCATGAAGGTGAAAGTTGGCTGATTGGCAATTATTTCCTGAGAGCGTGAAGTGTTGAAGTTACGAACCACACTGGTTACCGGAATACTGGTCTTTTGGTATAGTAGCCTGTTAAAGAGATTCTAAATCTATATTTGCTTTGATGTTATGGTGTCCTTCCTGCTTCCCTTTTGTACCAGCCTCCGGATGTCAAGATACAACTTTATACACTTGCGGGAGAAACCAATATTCTTGCTACTAAGTTATGGGGTAATCCCCATCTCAATCAGAAATCGACATAGGCCGACCAGCTCAATCTTGGCGCGAATCACCTCTTCGTTGGTCAGCATTGGGAGCACACTCTCCAGACCCTCTTCCACGTACTACAAAAACACTTAGAACTGACCACTAGTCTTGGATTCAAGAACACGAATTGTGCTGATGAGATTGCGATGCTTCAAGGTGCCTCCAAGTTAGATGGTTCGCTTAAGCTCTGCGTATTCTGCTGGTCTAAAGTTGTAGATGAGGCGAACAAGGCACGGGTTGTTAGTGGTCTTGGCCTGTCCGAAGGGATATACATCCGTCATCTCTATTATGGTCTAGCTTTTATTGGGAGGAGGGGCCCGGTTTTTGGGCAACAAAGAGGAGTCTCCGGTGGCCCCTTTGGCAGATGGACTGTTCTGGAGTCCATCCTTGTCTTTGGGGTGTTGCCGCATGGTGTAATATAATTATTCCTTGGTCTCAGCAACATCAGCGGGGAGGTAGGACTATGTCACCACAACAACCGCCCAACTCGAGGGCAGGTATGTTCTTCTAATACACCGAAGCCGCGCATTACTTATTCGCGCGCCTAAGTAGAACAGTAACTCGAAGCACCCTCGGCACGTACACTGCGACTCTCGCTCTATAATTAATAATGCAGCTCACTCAGACGCTGGTAACGGCTGTGTGTTGCCTCTACCTAGTGCTTCTACTGGGTGGATGCTCGTGCAAGTCCACCATGACTTCGGAGAAACACTCTGAAATGCGATTGATTGGCAAGTTCAACAGATCGATGTGCACGCCGTAGTCGCTAGAGGCAACACCTGTTCGCCTGATCTTCCAAAGCAGAGGCAATCGTGTGCCCATAAACAAACCTTACATCCTATCCAACTTCGACCTTAAGAAGTATGAGTACATCGATACTGAGTATGTCGAAGGAGCCCTCAAACAACCCGATGAACTTATCCTCAGAAATTCACAGACTCCGCGAGAAGTGTTCGAAGAGCAAAGACTGACCGTGGAGAACTACATGATCCTAGGGGAAAAAGAATTCCGACTGACCTTGGTCAACCCAACCTCTTCTTTTCGAATATGCGTGCATAGAGTATTTGTGGATAGTCCAGAAGTGGAGCTGCGTGAGCAGCGTCGAATGCCATTCTGTTTGGCTCCCCATACCAAGTATCCACTCCAATTTTCGGTGTACATGCATGAGCATCGAGTGAACAGGTTCTTGCGGACTGCAATTTTCCTTGAAGTGGAACTCAACGACACCAAGACTGGCCTACGCGTGGAGCACAAGATCTGGACTAAGGAGGTGGTGGTGAGCGTACACAACAATTGGCTTAATCTTGGGAGAATTGAATTTGAGGAGTAGGGCCAGTATACTTCTATCGAGCTCGAAAATTCATTCGATGAAGAGTTGAGGGTTGATCTCTCTTCGACCTTGCTCCTTCGTTCGGAAAGCGACCCTAAACAATAAAAAAACAAATTAAGTTTGGCGCTACGACCAAAAGAGCGTTGGGTGGTGCAAGTGTAGAATAAAAAGGGTTTCCTACTGATTGATGGAGAGCTGTATGGGAAGCGCTTGGATACTTTGAGAGTGCCTGTGACTACAGACAGTAAGTTCTACATCGACACTATCAATGTTGGGATCATTACGAGTAAGAAGCAGTCAGTGTAGCTATTGCTTACAGTCACGAACGTACATAACGCAAGCATCTTTATCGAGGAGATCGAACTTAACAGTAAGCTGAGAACTGGCTTGCTACGACGCATTGACAACCTCACAAACGAAGTGAAACCCATGGTGGCTTACAGTCCGATAGCGTTGATACGCCTGCACTCCAGTATTAAGGATGATGTTGTGGTGAAGTGTCATGTACGGGTTAAGTACTGGCTTTCCTCAGCACCAGCAGGTACCAGTCTTGAGGCTGAAAGTGAGTTTCACTATGCTGAGATTCACAGTCCGCTGAGCAGCCTCGAAAAACGTTTCATTTACGTTGATAAGGAGAAGCCTACTTTAGCAAAGAAGCTCGAAGAATCACTGTTCCCAGTAAAGAACAGTCTGAACCTACCGATGAAGTTGACAAGGGTTATCATTGACGAAACCAAATTTAAGATCACCTGGCTAAGTGAAACAAGGGACTACATCTACCCTAACCAACAAAGCTTCCTGTTCGGGTTGGAACACCTCCCGACCAATATTGTAATGGACAGTCCTGTCACGATCGAACTCATGCTCTTGGAGTTCAATCATAACTTGCTCATCCCAGTAGAACTGATGCTATACGATAAGAAGTTGGAATGTTCATTCGAAAATGTCACCAGGCGCTGTGCCAAGCTGGGAACCATTGATGTTGGATACGTTCGTTCGGGAGTTCAGACCATAAGGGAGGTTAAAATTCGAAATCTCAACCCAACTTCAATCGATGTTAACATGTCGCTGCTCAAGTCTAACGGGGAGGTTAAAATGACGGTCGTATATGGTGAGGGGCGAGAAGACACGATGGAAGGCAGACTCGTTCGAGCACACCTGAGAGCACGCAGCTTTATCACGATCCGACTCACCATTAAGTGCATGCACAATGTTGTATTCGCTCTTCCGTAGGTAAAGTTCCGCACAGCCGATGAGCTTTTCTTGCTGAAGTTTGTTTACAAAATGTCACAAGGGACTCTAACTGTATTCCCCAACCCTCTGGCAATCGCAGACACTAGCGAAAAGCTCAACAACTACCTCTATGTCCAATCGTCCCTGAGCGAGCCCTATACATTCATCAGCATAACACCCAACGATTCGGATGTGGTTGTCCACTACGAGCCAAAGATACTCGTACCTATTATCGAGGTCAAGGCTTTGTCAGCGGTTTACACGTCTTCAATTGTCAGAAACGACTGTTGCCATGATGAGCATCTATTGGATGATATGCGCTACATCACGGTTGAACTTGGTCGCGTTCTTAAGCACATTGAAGTCAAGATACTCACCAGCAACGACTTCCTCATCACAACCAATCTTCAGATCGTTAAACAGGATGTGAACCTGATTAACCAATCGCTAGCCCAGTTCAATGTTATCGAGTCCACTAACAACAACCACTACTCAGTCGAGGTAACCAACCCCTATAAATCTCCAATCAGCGTTCGCGGGGTGCTAGTCGATCCACAGTTGCCTCGAAACTGGCGAGATGTCAAGGCCAGATTAGAATCTCTACTCGCCAAATCTAACTTCTACTTCTGTGTCAGTGAGGCTGCGAAGGATAGACTAAAACTCACCCCACAATCTATCAAAGCACTATTTAGGATGGAGCAAGTCCCCATTGACTTTTTCATCGATACTCTTGAGAACAGTTCATTTTACTTGCACTGGCTGAGGAAGGTGGAGATGAAGCAGCACGACGAACTCACCGAGGAGATGTCTGAGGAGATGGTAAACATCATTCTTGGAGGTGCTCGGTACTGTTACAAAGGGGAAGCACCAGCCTACTTTCAAGAGCTCGTTGTGTCAGACATCTTCAACCAGCTGATTGAACATGCCAGTCCTTAGGTATTCTTGGAAGTTGTCGAGAGAGAATGTGAGCATCTCCTCAAGCCTACCTTTACGAAGAGGTATGACTCTTT
>ERZ724508.223-NODE-223-length-41284-cov-6.310534_pt1 | contig 41284 bp, 66 predicted proteins | sample MGYA00376041_ERZ724508 | MGnify/ENA primary metagenome ERZ724508 (study PRJEB28724, sample SAMN07190887) | wastewater metagenome | isolation source: effluent of sewage treatment plant in Hong Hong | place: USA: Christiansburg, Virginia | collected 2016-03-01 ...
CTCCAGCATTAGCGAAAACCCAATGGTCCTCACTTCAAGGGTGAGTTCCTTGAGGCTCATAAACTCGTACAGCAGTACAACGGCTAGCGTACTCAGCACAATAACGAACTCGATGCCCTTGAAGATCATGTTGAGCATGAAGTAGATCTTGAGCTTGTTGTTCCGCTGTTGCAGCTCGAAGTAGTAGAACTAAGGTGGAATCATGGCTCTGAAGAGCACTTTCCAATAGAAATCCTTTGTGAATTGACGTAGAAACATCCGATCCTCCTCCATTTCTTTACCACTTTTTCCCTACACTGATCGTTGGTAGGCCAGTGATGCTGCTCGTTTCTCGTCGAAGCTCATTTTGATAAGTGTCGTAAAGAAGAGTATACGGCTGAAGAGCTAAGCCGCTAAGGGAGCCGTGAAAAGAAAGCGGATTGCCTTGCCTTCCAAGAAGTTGTAGCACTACAAGCAGTACAGCAGCAACAGAAACCGAAACAGGCAGTCGAACAGGAGGTTGAAACTGAGCACTTTTACCACACCATCGCCAAGCTTGAGAATTAATGAATTGATTCCCTCACCGAAGAACTCGCTCATGATTTCCGAGTAGTTTCTCACTATCTTCTCTTTTGCCTTCTGTGCTCGGTATTTTTTTGTGTACATGCGTTTGCTCTTTTGATGCTTCTCGGGCGATAAGGGTTTCTTCAGTAGTTCAGGAGCTCGATCTACCGATACCTTCCTGTCGTATTGTATACTGCTAGCTCGCGGTCCAATCTCGCTGATCTTCCTATCGACATCCAGAGATTCCTTGGCGTTGAAGAAAATATCCCCTTCGTATTAGGTTACGTCGAATTCCTCTGTGTTTGAGTCAAGAGAGCGGTAGGAAAGGCCGCTTCGCTCCATATCCTTCACCTTGAACTATCGGACTATATCGTCAAGCTGCTGCTGTTCGTCAGCTATCGTAACGGGTACGAAGATGTTGCGCCTGATCGGCCCATCCTGCAAGGTCTTCTTCATAGTTACTCGCTAGAACTCTATTCCTGAAGTACGATAATCTTTCATGTTAATGGTACTTGCTCTCGCAAGGCTCATCATCCTGCCCCTACGTTGTGGTGCCCGCTCGTCCACCTGCAGAAGAGTTTCAGTAAGTAAAGACATTGTATGTAGCTTCGGATAACCACGATAAATCTAACATGTCTAACATCCATATGACAAGCATGTGATGTCAGCCGCGAATGGCTAGATTGCACAAATAGGATGTCGGTTGTCTCGCGTCATACATCCTTGCCACCAGAATGAATGAGCTGTTTGGCTGTACTGCATTGTCGATCCTCTGTGGGACATCGGGATCAATGAGAAACACTGATTTGTTTGGGTTATTGACGATTCTAAGTCAATCAAAAAAGTACTCGCCAACAAGGTTGATTGGAGTGGAGGTTGAGTTAAAGAAAGCAGCGTATAAAAAACCCTCTGGAAGTATCTCCATGTTGTAGTATATTCCTGGGGCATAGGTTTGGCGGGTTTTGTATGCCCGATCAAGATAGAGTGCTTCGTGAAAGTGGCTTGTTTCCTCTTTAGAAGCAGCGCTGATGCGGCAGACTGTCGAGCCATAGACCGCAAGAGTAATTTAGTAATCAGTCTCCCAGCCCTGGTTAAATTGAATTTCCACGAAGGCAATGTAGATTCCTGGGGTCAAATGGTGCTTCTTGAAAAGCGTTCTGAAGTTGGATTGAGAGCCCTCATAGTACTCCAGTCGACCCGGGGAGACAATCTTTCCGATGTTGAGCGTGATATCCACATAATTGTAGTATGCCATATATTCTCTGGGATATCGCCGATCTGGGATTTGATTGACTTGGAAGCTGTAATCTCCTTCGCGAAAGATCTCAACCTTGAAATATTTTCTTCGATCGTCTCGAGCTGGCTGGGTAAGATATACGTAACTGGCATTGTCGTCGATTTCTGCTGAAGTGAGCATCCTAAAGTTTCTTATGAAGTCGCCGAAGTCAAGAAAGAAGGTTCCATCGTCGATATTTGGGTTGAATCCTATTCGTTGGATATCAGCAGGCGAAACTTATCTCCAGCGTGGATCCCTGTCGTTCCAAGCGAGGTTAGATTCGACCGTCCCCCAAGGATTACGACACAGAATCAGTCTAGCGAGCTGTCCGCGATACTGGATCTCAAATGCTCCGAGCACGGTGTAAGCATGGCCCAATATGACTCCCGAAACAGGAATATTCTGGTCAGAACCCGGAAGAGTCGAACCTACCATCGCGTACCCTTTTTAATTAGCCTCCAAAAGATACCTCCAAGTATTTTCATAGTCAATGGTGTCGACTTGAAACCGAAACATCTTCATATGTGCCCCAGTAAGATCGTGTAGACCTTCCTCTGGAAAGCCTGCGTCGATTCTTTTGTACGAAGAATACAGCTTGGCCCATGCTTTTTCCAGTATCTGGACCCACATTTCGTTCTTTATACTGTGAGAGAAAGCAGGCCTCTGACCGTAGCATGGCACAAAATCGTCGATGATGATCTCTTTCCATTTTCCCTTGTAAAGAATTTTGCAAGAGAAGAACCGAGCTTGGTTAATCTCCGTTGTTAGTAAGATATCACGAATACGCTGTGGTCGCTCCGCCAGAGCTGCCAAGGCTGCCAAGTAATAGCAGTCTCCCAAAGCTCCTTGACGAATATCATTCGGTTCGATGGCACCTTAGAATACGGATGCTCTCGGGAAAGTTGTCATTCGGTTCCACGTTATGTTTGTCCATTCTCGTTCCCATGGATACTCTCCGCATATCGACAGCCAAGTCGGAGTGAAAAGGGAGTCAGTGAAGATAGCTCCGGGCCTCTGTTGTTTGATGATGTTGACTTATCTAGACCGTTCCATAAAGCAAACTTGATGGTCTAAAAGTGTGGTGATATCGAGGTTGCCCTGAAAGATCTAATAGTTGTTGCTCATCGATATCGCAGATCGCGCTGACTGAGGAGACCTCGATGCTCGGGGATTGAAAGGTACAGACTTCTGCTTCACTTGGACCTCTGGTTGAACAGCATATTGCGTGAACCAATCAACGAGCCTTTCCCTAATAGATTGTTGCTGTCCCGCGGTTGTGATCATCGAAGCGCCAACCCGACCAGTGGCTCCACCGGTCATCGCCGGAGCAGCTGACATTGGTCTTGGGATGATGGGCGGCCCCTTTGTCAGGAGAACAGGAAAAGCAATGCTCTTGATGACAATTGGCGTATTGTCTTCTGAATTCTACGAGCCTCCGTAGCGGTTGAAAGCGTTGGGTGGCTTCCTCTCAGGAAAGCGCGTATCGTGACTCTGCGGTCTCGCTGATGGGAAACCAGCCGAGGTTGTTTCCTTAATGTGCATTTCGCTGGACATCTCAAAATTTTATTTTGTAGGGCAAACAAGTAAGACCTCGATTGACAGATAAATCTTAAAGATCTTGAATGAGGTTGGTACTTATTCATAGATTTATTACTAAAATCCTTGGAAAACCAAGCAAAAAGAGAAATGTACCTCTGAACCGGCAGCCAGAGATATCCGCACCCAACCATCGAAACTCCGAAGAACCTCTTGAATGATGTGCCAGCGATCATCGATATATATTTATACAAACTTCACAACCATTGAGTATGAGGATAGTGCTCATGTTGGCTTTCCTTATGGTTAGCCAAGCAGCCACTTCACCACCGACCTGGCATAGCAGTCCCCTCTTCAAATCCAGTACAATTCTTAGTTAGTGCAGCCATCTTCACAGTTATCGCCTCCAACAAAGTAATGGTCACTAGCCCGACTGCCACTCTACCCTTTGGCGTAACGTATACAGCAGCCCCTCGCCTCTTGATAGCAATCTTTCGAATGACGGCAATTCCAGGAGATGTTTTGGACTTTTATGTGAAAACCGCTAACCTCACGATGACAACAATTGACATCACATATACCATTGGCGCAACCACCGTTAGCCAACTGAGCATCTACTCCCTGACCTTCGAAACTTCAACATTCACTGCATTCCTAAATGTCGAACACAACCAAGTGTTTCCGACGAGCAGCTGTATTACGATTGTTTAATATAGATGGGACAGTAAGCTCAGTGACCAGTACAGGTGCTCGTTCAGCAAGTGATAACGTTAACCTGACAGCAGCCACCGGCGTGAGCATGGTTACAAATCATGCCGTGAGAATTGGAGTATTTGTGCAGGGAATCGCCATGCAATGCAACCTTGGCAATTTCGACCTCTCAGTTTCGGCAGTGCTCGTTACTAGCGAGATCTACAAGGTTACTGTATCAACGAGCGGCAACTCTACGATCACTTCCTTTGCGTACTCATTGTTCATCTACGATGAGACATCTGTGCAAGCTTCGCAGATTACTTTCGTGGACTCCGGTGTCCTCACTGCTACAGCAAGTGCCTGGAATCAGCTTGGGCTGTCATTAGTCTGGATGACCTCGACTAACTTTCTAGCTGGGTTGACGTCCATTGCCTATCAATCCACGGCCAATGTAGACTTCTACTTCACAGTCTCAACCATGTCGTGCTTCGGCTACAGTACGTTTGATAGCCTGTCAATCGGCTACTGGAGTTTTCGCAATCGAACGTGCCCGGATGCCTATCCGTTATTTACTGTCGAAACAAACCTATGCTACGATATCTGCCCAGGCTACTTCTACGAAAACACTACAACTCAGTTGTGTTTTCCATGCTCCTATCCCTGTCTGACATGCAGCAACACCACTCTGAACACAAATTGTACAAGCTGCTAACCAAACGATCATCGAGTGCAAAGTGGGACCGATTGTCTATGCGCTGCAGGTTACTTCGACAACGGCGTCAGCTTATGCCTGATTTGCAGCTCAAAGTGCCTTACCTGCAGTAGCTTTAGCGTGTGCACCAGCTGCGAGCCAAGTAACAAAAGGACACTTGCCGGTGGACAGTGCCTTTGCGATGCTGGCTATGTCGATAACGCGGTTCCATTGTGCGCCCCGTGTTCGAGCCTTCTCCTGGGTTGTAGCTCGTGTTCAAACTCATCTGTATGCACTAATTGCGATACCTCGCTATTCTTTACCCTATCGAATCAGGCCTGTGCTTGTCAAATCGGGTACTTCCTTAGTGGTAGCACGTGTAATTCTTGCTCAGTAATTGCTGGCTGCAAGGCTTGTACTTCAATGACAGCGTGCACCTCGTGCGATTCCTCAACAAATTTCTTGATAAGCGGCTCTACGTGTGCATGCTCGAGTGGGTTCACACTTAACAGCGGTTCCTGCGCTAGCTGCAGCAGCTTAATGGCAGGATGCCTAACATGCAGTTCAACGACAACATGCTTGAGCTGCGATACAAATAGTGGTTTCAAACTTTCAAGTGGTTCGTGTTCTTGCATGAGTGGTACTTACCTCAATGGGGGCATTTGCTCACTCTGCCATAACGCTCTCAGCAACTGTTTAACGTGTTCCTCTGGCACGATATGCACCAAATGCAACGTGCCCTTCATACTGAGTTCAGGCTCTTGCGTTTGTGCGACCAAGTACTACGCATCGTCAAGTAACACCTGCAGCTCCTGCAGCGTACCCATGCCTGGCTGCATTGGCTGTACCAGCAGTACAATATGCCAAACTTGTGCAACTTCCTTGAACTTCGTTGTCTCAGGTTCAGCCTGTGCGTGCACTACGGGCTACTATTTACTCAGCAGACAGTGCATTAAGTGCATGTATGGATGCCTCGCTTGCACATCTGCCAGTGTCTGCACCAACTGTGATGCGACAAATAATTTCGTAGTCTCAAGCGGTCTGTGTGTATGCGAACCTGGCTACACTCTGATTGGTGGGATATGTGAATTGTGCTCAACTTTTATCAACGGGTGTAACACCTGTAGTTCCTCAAGCTTCTGCACTGGTTGCCTATCGGGCTATGGTTTGATACTCGAAACGAACGGTACGTGCAGCTGCTCTTCTGGCTTCGCTTGGGACTTAGATTTATCTGCATGTGTCTCGTCTCCATCACTCTGCCAAACAGGATCATTCAGTAACGGATCAAGCGTAAGTTGCTCCACCTGTACTACCCAGTTCGCTGGTTGCTCCAGCTGTACTTCGACAACATGCTTCTCATGTGCCAAGCGGTACTATGTTGACAGTACTAGTTGTACTCTCTGCTCCATACCTCTTGTCGGATGTATACTATGTAATAATGCTGCTTTCTGCACCCTATGCGACTTTGACGCCAACTTTCTGTTAAGCGGTTCCACTTGCATCTGCCAACCTGGAAACGCACTAAACTCGACCAATAGTTGCGTAGCTTGCTCAACCACTCTGGTCGGGTGTCTATCCTGTACCACTCTGTCAGACTGCATAGATTGTAACCTCGCTTCGGACTTTGTGACTGACCCTACCAATTCTTCGCGGTGCGCTTGTAGCGTGGGCTTCTACCTTGAGGTTGATTCTTGCTTGGATTGCCGGGTGATGACTGGATGTTTGGCTTGCACATCAGGTACAGTCTGCACCATTTGCGATTAAATCCAATCTTATGAGCTCAAAGGAACGAGCTGTGGATGCATGGCAAATGCTTATTTATCTGGCACAACTTGCGTAGTTTGTAACACTGCCTTCCCTGGATGCTATAATTGCACAGATAACTCAGCATGTCTTAGCTGTGACACTGTTAACCACTTTGTATCGAATGGTGCAGACTGCATATGCGCTCCTGGCTACTATCTTTCGAGCGGCGCATGCATCCCTTGTGATATTAGCTGTTCAGTCTGTGATGCTACCACTGGTGCCACGTGCTCTGTCTGCAATACGGCTGCAGGCTTCACTGTCGGCACTGGTGCTGCGACCTGTAGCTGCACTACCGGACTTTACTTACCGTCTGGTGGAGTTAGCTGTGCCACCTGCAGCACTGCCTTTCCAATGTGTTTAGACTGTGATTCTCTCGGCTGCAAGAATTGTCAATCTCCTTCCTTTGTTGCAGGTTCGATATGTGCCTGTCCCTTTGGAAGCTTTAATAACAATACTGACTGTCAGGTATGCTCAACAAAGCTCAACGGATGTATATCATGCACGATCAGCACTTGCTTAAGTTGCAACACGAGCATGCGCTTTATAAGTGCACCTGTGTCGGGCATATGTACTTGCCAGTCCGGAACAGTGATGGTTGGAACAAACTGCACTTACTGCAGCTCTCTTATAACTGGCTGTAATTTCTGCAGCTCCCCTGCTGTCTGTACGGTCTGCAGCTCAACCAATAATTTCCAGCTCAGCAGTACCAACTGTGTTTGCATGCCTGGCTATTTCCTGGATCCGGCTACAAAGGTGTGTGTCGCCTGCTCGACCACGCTACCTGGATGCATCCAATGCTCTGATAGCCTTACGTGCACAGCTTGCGTAACCTCAACACAAATTACTCTCCAAGCTAATCATACCTGTCAATGCGCACCTCTTTATGCTTTGATCAACAACGACTGTGTATCCTGCTTTATAGACTGCATCTGTTATGGCTACCAATGGAACAGTTCCAGCATGTGCGTGCCTTTCTGCTCTGATGGTATTACCATTGTACCAACAGAGGCCTGTGATGACGGTAACATCATTAGTGGCGATGGTTGCTCGACTGCGTGTGTTATAGAACCCCACTTTAACTGCACCATTGACCCAGTGACTTTGTTGACGACTTGTACTGCCATCCCTCCAATCATCATCACCATCACCCTCGTCTCCACGATAAAGAATCCAGGCAGTAACACTGTCGTTTTTACCTTTGATATTTCACCTGCTCTTCCTTCTTTTACCTCTCTTGACTTCGCCAAATCAATAACCAGCAATCTGTACGACACATCGCAGTTGGACTTTCTTTATAATGGAAACGGCGTGCTGGAACTGACTGCGCATTATAACACCTCCCTACAGTACCAAAGCATCGCATTGAAGTTCGATCCTGCTGCTATTAACAATGCATTCTCAGAGGTAGTGAGTTCAGATCTAACGTTTGTTGTTGACCCAGACAACAATATTCCTGCAATTCTATACGATAGTGGGACATACAATGGGGCAAACATTATGAAGATTGTTGGGGAAGTCGTCGCCTATGGATCTCTGGGATTGTTTGTCGCTGCACTATTCCTAGCTAAATTCATTGGTATCGAGATGATCGGAGTGATGCAGGTGGCCTTCCTCGGGCTGATGATAGTCACCAACTTGCCACCGTTGATAGCACCACTTAATATCTTAGTACGATCAACAGGCTACAACGAAGCATTCAGCAATAGTACTCAGCTACAATCAGGAACTGTACCCTATAGAATCAGTAGCTTATCCTTGAGGGCACCAATGATATACAGTCTCAACTACACCCTGATCCTGCTCATCCTGCCTTTCGTCGTAGCGTTATGTCTTTTCATAGCTAGCAAAATCAAAAAAGGTAATCAAGCTCAGCAGGAAAAGCTCGTGAGGTGGTCGATGATTGCACTCAATGAATGGGGGTTCACTGCTGTGCTGTTTGTACTTTATCATACTACGGCATCCCTTGTGCTCTTCGTTTTGTCTGCTGGGCAACTTGATCAAACCATGATGGCTATCAGTGCAGTTGAAATTGTTATGGTTCTGAGTCTCACTATTGCCTCTCTTGTGCTGTTCAAGTACAAAGCAGAGTATGTTGGTGAATATCGACAAGCATTCAACCCCGATGTTCTGAGCCAATTTCACTACTGGTTAGTCGCGGGCACGAGAATCCTCCTTGCTGCCCTTCTTGTGGGTGTGAATTCAATGGACTTCTCCGGTTTCATCTGTCTTTCTATCCCACTTGTCAGTATTATATACCTTGCTGCCAAACGACCATACAACTTTCTGTACAATAACATCCGAGCAATTGTCAATGAGGTGATTATCCTGGCAGTTTTGGGCATCTATGCTAGCTACAGGGCCCTGTTTGATTACACCAATCAAACCACCCTTACTGTGTGGGTGCTACCAGTAATTGAAGTAGCTTTGCTACTTATCTGCATGATAATGAACGCTATCTTCATGGTAAAGTACTGGTTCGACAGCCGCACGAGAAGTAAGGAGCAAGCCAAACTCAAGCAGTTGGAAGAGGCAGCTAAAATTGAATAAAGATAGCAAGCCGAATTCTTGGAACAAACGAAGGCCAGGCTGGCATTTATGCTGGATCCTCAGAATACTTCGCAGAGATTCAGTCCTTTGGACTACAATAACACCTCAACTATGAAGATTTTAGCAACGCCATTGGCCTCCAACCCGCCTGGAAGCAAGGACACGAAAATGGAAGTAGACGACATACCGAACTTCAACCTCATCGTTATGGAAAAGTCCCCGGTGCGTGAAAAACTCCTTGCAAAGAAAATGACAAAGAAGAACATCCTTACAAAGACCTCAATTACTTAGGAAGAAGCATTTCAGGTCAACAAGGAATTCGACTAGCTATGACTATCTTGAACATTATTCGGTTGCCAGTCATTCTATGGGTTTGAGGGCACAGCAGTATCACTCGCGGGAGTGCCGACTTCGGTGATCAATAGTTCTCTTCGGCTGCTCATCGGCTTCACAAATTGGGTCAAAATCGGTTGGGTGATCATATTCTTCAACCTCCTTCGTAGTGATTTTGGTTGCCGTAACTGACCTCAAACAGTCCACTCGGGACTTATCTCTTTGATGCCCTCTTTTAATTTGGTTTCGTTAGCTGATAAAATGTGTGGATTGCAACTGCTGCTTTCAACTGCACAGAATTCAAACTTAAATGCCAAACTCTATGCACTGCCTATATAATTAACGGTCGTATTAAGAAATGAAGGAGCAGTTCATCGAGAAGACTGAGGTTGTCACTGCGCCCATGTGGTTGCGGGTGGCTACTCTCACTGTCTTTGCGGCTTCCATCGCGGTTAACGCATACTTTGGCATCTGGGGTCCCCACTCCACTGCTCAGGTGGCCGATAGCTTCAACCTGTACGTTATGCCACCCAAGTGGACCTTTGCAGGCATCTGGAGTGCTATCTACCTGCTCTTCGCACTGACCCTTCTCTACGTGGCACTCAAGGACAAGTGGCCATCAAAGGCCTATTGGGCAACCATCGCAGCAAGCATCCTCAACGCCACCTGGGTCGGCGTATTCTCTATTGGCACCAAAGCAAGCAACATTGCAGGCTTCTTCATCATTCTGGCTCTCTTCGTTACCCTGTACACCCTCTGGAAGTTTATCTACGACCCAACGAACGATGATTGGAAATACTTTGCTGTAAGGAACATCGTTTCACTCTACTTTGGATGGGTGTTGGTTGCTACTGTCCTCAGCTTAGGCGTTCTGCTGGTGTACTACGCTGGTGTTTCGCACAAGGCTTTCTTGATTACCTTCTGGGTGCTCACCCCACTGCTGTTCATCGGTATCACCGCCTGGACATTCATCAAGGAAAAGGGAAACGGAATCAAGAGCTTGGTCGGCTTTTGGATTGCAGGAATCTGGGCATTCGCTGGCGCCCTCGTAACCACCCTGGACAACAGACATTTCCTTTGATCCCCACATGATCCACTAAACCCATTCATAACCTTTCATTGTCGAGTAGCTCCCTATGAATACTGGTATATTGCTTAGACTTCTCCACACCATAAATCTGCTATATTCTGAATTCCTGCCAGATATGATCAGAGCCTACCCTTTAAATTGCTTATGCGAGAATTGCTCATATTCCGATTCACTCTATCCTTCGAAGCAAACTCTCGCTATGAACTTCCTGAACAGCGTAATGAACTTTGACAACTTCACCAATGTGATGGTGTCGACTATACTCATCAACTTCTCATTCTTTGTGTGTTGCTACTGGATCTACCGCAACGAAACAGAAGGCCGATGGGAGCAATACCGCATTCGCATTATGGATGCAGTTAAAGGGCCACAACACTAGGTGGTAGATTTGGAAGCCAGGCGGCAGGTGTACAAGTCGCAGGTGAGATCGGTCATTATCGATTTGGGACTGGTCATGCCGGCCTTCTTCCTGCTGGCCAGCAACTACATGTTCTGCCAGCCTGGAAACTTCTTAGTGGACATCGCCAAGACCTTCCTGGCATACTTCCTGTTCAGGTGTTGGTCATTTACTGTGCACCTCATTATGCACAAAACACCGTCGCTGGTGAAATACCACAAGCAGCATCACCTTCCTATGAGCGAAATGACATGTGTCAGCACCTTCACCGATTCCATGGCGGAGTTTTTGCTGATGTAGCTATTCGCGGAAATCGCAGGGATTTGCTTGGTGGGTGGCCTTCCCCTCTTCAACATTGTGCTTCTCGGTGTTTACAATGTCGTCAACGGAGCCTTGGACCAGTCGGGATTCTGCATGCATGAATTCTGGTTCAATAGCATCTACCACTACACCCACCATGCTGAGCCAACTTGGAACTTCGCCGAACTGAGCTACCTCGATGTCGCCTGCGGAACCTATAAGGAGTATCCCTTGGAGCAGGTCGTAGAGCACTTCCGTAAGGATTCACCAATCCCTCAGTGATATTGTACTTAGTATTTGATTTCGTATTCAAAGAATAGGGTGAGATGTTTTCTTCGACCAATTAATGGGGCCTTGCCGATTTCGTTAGCAAATGACTGGTTTGAAGTCACTGTGAGTTCGCAGAGTCGGTTTAGAAATTAAGTTTGGCTGTACATTAGCATCGATACGAAAGGCTCCCAGGTTACTAATAGGCCATTTAGTTGGTATTTGGTTTGAGTCATTCACAGGGAAAGGCATCATTTCGTCTTTGAGATCATTCACGAAAAACCCACCGCCGCGCAAGAATAAAATCGAGACCGGAAGACCTTTTCATCCAGTTAATTATCACTATTTTTTAAACAAATTGCCCGTCGATGTCCATCAAGTGTAGCGTCAAGGAGCACAGTATCGTAACGCATGCTTAGCGGGACATCGATCCGCATGAGATGCGAGAACTCTGGACCGAGCACAAAATAGTACTTATTGCCTATGAGGCGCAGTTTATGTACGCAAGACGCTAATCTTTGGAAGGAAAAAATACTCCTCCAACTGCCGAGAAGGAGCAGCATTGCAGTTCTGTCAGGGAGGAAACAAAGAGGAAGCGGCAGGACAACCGTAGCAGCAAGATGCAAAATTAATCGAGCTTCATCTATGTCGACCAGGGTTCAGAGTTATAGATAGATGCTAGGAAGGAACTGGCTTCGCAGGAAGCACGATGGCCTATTCTCACTCGATTACTCAACTAAAGCCAGAAGGATCTGTTCGATATCGCGAAAATGGTGGAGGTCCTCATTGAGATCAAACATCCAGCAATAGTGAATGAGTTTATGGACATCTACGAGATTATTGTCGACCAGATCCTAGCGACCACCTTCATCTTCGAGGAGGAAGCTTCCCGTCGTGAATGGGAGGTGGCTGTGGCGGATAAAATTCTGAGGTGCATCTAGGAACGGAGGGCGGTTGACAAAGACTACTTCCCCTACTTCTCCAGCTATCTCTACTCTGATAAGATCTCCTTTCGCAAGTTTCTAGTGGTGACAGCATATTGTCTGCTAGCAGAACGGTTCAATTTCAGCATCAACGAGTACTATTGCGATGCGTTCAGTCACTACGAGGAGGAAGGGCTGCCGGAAAAGCGTCCGAAGATCGAGGTTCAAGAGCAGTGATTGGTTGTGATATTATAATCTTACAACAAGTGAATATGGAAGCCACTGAAGAGGAATTCAAGCAGAGGCTTGAAAAGGAAGCTACGCAAAAGAAGCCCGAAGAGCAGCCCAAGCTTGAGAAAACAGTTTAAGACGCCAAATAGGAGAAGTAAGAACTGGAGGACAAGGAATAAGCTGGAGGGGACACCAACGCGCCCAAGAAGAAGAGAAAGAAGCGTAATAAAAAGAAGAAGAAAGTTGAAGGTGGTGATGAGAAGGACGAGGAATCCGGCGACGAAGAGAAACCTAAGGTCTAGGGAAAAGAGGGACAACAGCCTCAACAGAAAGCAAACAACGAGTCTCTGGATACGATCGAAAATGATGTGTTTAGGTGTCTTGGTGACTGGAAGAAGCCCATAACAATAAAGTTCCCGAACGACAAGATGGAGGGATACTCCGAAAACGAACTGATATACTACAAGGTTCCAAGGGTGAGCGCTGAGGAATCGAAGAAGCGCGAGTTGTTTATGGAAACCACAATTCAGCATCTCAGAAAGGGGGCTGAGATTCAGAGGCAGGTGCGAAGGCTCGCCCAGAGAATTATCCGACCTGGCCGAAAGCTCATTGAGATATGCGAAGAAATCGAGAACTACAACCGAAAGCTGACAGCGGAGAAGGGATTAGAATCAGGTATTGGTTTCCCAACAGGTTGCTCTCTCAATCATGTTGCTGCTCACTACACTCCAAACAATGGGGACGATACCGTCATCGGCTATGATGATGTCTGCAAAATCGACTTCGGAACGCAGATCCACGGAAGGATCATAGATTGCGCATTCACAGTCGCCTTCAATCCGACCTATGATAAGCTTCTCGAAGCAGTTAAGGATGCAACCAATACAGGCCTCAGGGAAGCTGGAGTCGATGTGCGACTCGGTGAAATTGGAGGCAAGATAGAGGAGGTAATGCAATCCTACGAAGTGGAGATTAAGGGACGAACCTACCCTGTAAAAGTAGTTAGAAATTTGAACGGGCATTCGATTGAGCCGTACAGAATTCACGGAGGCAAGACAGTACCATGTGTGAAGATGCCAAACAACAACGCGAAGATGGAGGAAGGTGAATGCTACGCCATTGAAACTTTCGGTTCGACTGGAAAAGGACTCGTCAAAGAGGACGGCGAATGTTCTCACTATATGAAGGACGCCCACCTTCCGAACAACGTAAAAATTCCAGGAAGGTCCAAAGCCCTTTATAACTTCATTACCTAAAAGGTACTCTCCAAAGACTAACATAGTTCTCTACATTGGCTTTCTGTAAGCGATGGCTTGATCGTGGAGGACAGACTGGACACATTCTGCCGCTCCGTGACCTTGTTCAAAACGGTATCGTCAACACCTATCCGCCTTTATGCGATGTTCCTGGCTCCTATGTTGCTCAATGGGAACACACCTTCCTGCTTCGCCCGAACTGCAAGGAAATTATGTCTCGGGGAGAAGATTTCTGATACCTAATCACCAACAATCATTCAGTATCAAATTTCATCGTCGATATCGAGCTCGGGGAAGTCTCCCACTTCCAGTTTATCGGGCCTCACAAACGTTGCGTATTTGTCGGGAGCATCGAAGTATTTCACGCCTTTGATTGTGCCTGAGGAGTTGCCATAGGGTTCGTCCAGCTTGACTCCAATAAAGTAGCCTACCCCCTTGTCCATGATTTTTCCGACGTACTTCACTTATCCTCTCGCTCCACTTTCCAGCTTAACCCTGTTGCCTATCTTGATTCCATCTGCGAATTCTTTCATATAGTCAGGATCCAGAGTCGCAGGATCGACCACAACAGGCTGCTTTTTAAACTGCGGATTCTTTTCGAGAAAATCTTTCTTCCACTTCCGGAAGTTATCCAGAACTTTATCGTAGTCCTCTTCACTAATCTTGTATTTCTCCACTGCACCAAGATCTTCAATCTCCTTGTGTATGGAAGTTGGATTTGAGTCGATGACGAGAATGGAGTATCCATCGCAAGCACCATAGGAGCCTACATCATTTCAACTAGCTTACCGAGGGTACGCTCCGGCTCATCAAGGTTGGCAATGGTGGAACCCTTGTTGTCCTTGAGCACTAACCTCATGTACGAGAGGTCAGACCCATAGCGCTTTTCGATATTCTGCATCACTGACATGACACTCTGCTGGAGGTCGTATTTGACCTCCAACATCTTGGTGGAGGATATGCTATGCTCAAGGTTGAGCTTCACGGGATGTGCTTACACCAGGGGCTTCATGCAGTTTTCAAACCTGTGCAAATTAATTACTGTGGGGTGTATACACAATCAGTCGGAGGAGTGCAGGGCAGCAATGGCCTCGTCAAGCTCCCTTTCACTCGCGAACGAAATGTCAGCAATGAGGGCCTCTGGCTTGGTGCTTTGGTACTGCGTGTACTGCTGCAAATTCTTGAAGAGAATGGAGCCGGCAAATCCCACCGAATTGACGCTGATTTCGTTAAAGGCCCGTTCCTTTCGACGTGGTACCAACATCATGAACCGTTAAGTGCCTATCACGTTGTATGAAATACCAGGCTCTTTGACGACCTCCTTATAAAGCGATTCGTAGGCAATGAGATAGGCCAAAGCCAACCCATTTTCGTCTTTCAGTTCTGGCAAAGTTCGAATTCCATGGAGGAAGTTGAACCGAGGATTTCTGAGAGTGGCAACATCACTGTATTCAGGTTTGCCTTGTATCTAGGTGAGCCACTGCTCTACAATTTCAACGAACGGCAAGTTCCTTGACTCTGATGGAAGCAGCTGGATATGCTTGTGTTTTTGGGAAGCCCCAGATTCAACTCCTGAATTGTAGTAGTATACTCCACCCAAAGCACCCTGGACAAGCACAACCTGTTTGAAATCGGCTTCAGTCAGCTTGTTCTCCTGCGGCTCGAATTACTTGGTAACGAGGAGCACATGGTTGTGGTATATGGAATACTTATTAAACAGCAGCCTGTGCTGTTCGCCGAGTTCAGTGATATGCAGTCCCGGTTGAAACGGAGGGAGGAAAGGATTTTTTGACTCTAGAAACTTGTTCTGCTCTTTCTTCTCAATCTTGGTCATCAGGTTGAAGTCCAGGCTGTAGTTGTCCCCTTTGATGCGCACCGTGCTATCGATAGTGAGGTAGACGATGGACGTATTGGCCGCCCGAGCTTCGTTGATCTGTTCCAGGAGCTTCACTTGGTTGTATGCTAGTTTGCATGTCTGAATTGCCTCATCGGGTACCTTCTGGACCACTCTTCTCCAGAACTGGCGAGCGACTACGAAAGAGACGCCGGCTCCTACTGCACACAACACCAACGTGATTGGAGACACCTCCGAAATCTTCTTCCGGAGCGCGTCCATTATTCTGCTCACAAAGACTAACTGGCTATAGTGGGAATGACGCAACTATCAACTAAAGTATGTAGCCTGCTGGTACAGTCGGCCGACCATAGAGGCCTGGTCGCTTACAAAAGCAGGCATTGGCTGTAGTGCTCGTCTTCACGACTCACGGCATGCAATAGCCAGCGGCCTCGCAGTGAGCACCTCAACATTATTCGCTAATATAATACAACTCGTCAGCTGCCATCGCCTGAGAATAGGCTGTTATAGTGTTCGCTCAGCCTCCGGATCTATGACTCGCCGATCGAGTTCTTGTTGCGGCTGCGACCCGCACCATGGAATGTAGATAGCTTTCCTAAGTCTTCCTCGTAAGATTGGTCTTACTCGTTCTGGAAGCTCTCTTCGGTGGGTGGGGTGTCTGCCGATTTCACCTTAATCTTCAGGTTCTCGTCGATGATACGCACAATTTCGCTGAGGTCGATGGTGACTATGTCCTTTTTGTTCTCCCCCTTTATCACATCTAGCTTCTCACACATAATTCTGGACTTCATGATGCAGTTCTTGAAGTAGCTCTTCTCGCTTGAATCCAACTGTCTGTCTGATATCTGGTCCTTGATATCGTAGGTCTCAATGAGCGCTTTTTGAATCTGCACTTCGCTCTCCTGGTAGCCTTGCAGGAGTTTTCGGTGTTATGCTTCGACAAACCTTTTGAACTCCTTCTTCTTATCGTGCACAAAGTCCAGGATTCTTTTGAAGTAAGCATCTAAATTCAGCTCAATTTCTTGTTTGTATTGTTCAGCGTCTTGGATCTTCTGCCGTATCGTCTATTCCTTCTCTTCGAGGTTGCGCAGTACATGGTCGATGTGCGACTGGAGCTCGTTACCAATTTAATTGTTGCACGCCGGCTCCGATACTGGCTACTGGTAGAACTGAGGATGCGATTGCGGGTTTGCCTGTGCTTGCAACTTTTCCACTGGAAAGCCCTGCGAAGCTAGATAGATTGAGCACTTCTCGCAATAGTAGAGGGTATCCTCATCATCGCTAATTATTCGGTAGCGGGCATCCTTGTTCTTGTGGTTCTGGCACGTTGGCCCGATAGCGCTATTACTGCCCACTCGATCCATGCGTCGCGATACGGTCGTTGCTAACTCAGTGCGATGAGGTGAGTGATTGTTTGAGCGACTGCTGAGTGCCTATGCATCAGTCTCATAATACATTGGTGTAGCGATGCCGCGACTGGCTCTGACGGTGAGCCGGGGTCATGTTCTCCTTAACGGAGAGTTGACGGGTGGGTCGGAGATCCTGCGAGCTTTTGTTCATGCACTAGTAACGGATTATTAAGCGTAAACATACACAATACAGGAGGGTCAGTTCAGCGAGAGCTTATTGAGATACTACTGCAACTGATCCTAGCGGATTGGCGGCCGCTTGAGATCCTCCTCGTCGTCATTAGACTCATCGTCTCCGCCAGTAAAAGAGGGCTTGAAAGCATTTATACCACTGGCAGCAGTACTAACCAACATTTCGTAGTAGACCGGATGGTAGCGAAGCTCCTTGATCTCTTCTTGGCCTTGGTGAACGAACATTAGTTCGTTGGGAATAGACTTATCCTCATTTTCATTCTCCACTGCCAAATCCCATATGCTGATTCGGTTATCCTCGCTGGCAACTGCAATCACAGACTCCTCATTTGGCTGGAAGGCAATCGATGTGATCGGTTCTTCATGCCAGCTGAAACAGATCAGCTCTTCGAAGATCCCCTTTTTGAATTTCTTGAGCATTCTCAAATCCCACACTTTGACTGTACAGTCATCAGAACCACTGGCCAGTAAATGTGAGGCTTTAGCATTCCAATCAATGACATTAACATCCTTTGTGTGTGCTTCAATGAGAAGCTGTGACTTCTTGAAATCTCCAACTCGTTGATCAACGATTTGAATGGTACCGTCGGAGGAACCTACATTTACTCAGGCCGTTACATGAGGCGAAAGCGTAGTCTTCCTGTGGAGAGAACTGAATGTCCTCAACGGATCCTTTGTGATAATGGTAACGACTTTCCATGGTCCAATTTGTGAAGCTTTCGTTGGGGTTGTACACGAACAGGTCAGCTGCGACATTACCAGCAACTAACTGTCCCAGTTTGTGTGGGTTCCAGTTCAGAGCGAACCCCTCTGCTGAGGTCTTATAGACTTTCTTGTCTGGCTTTTCTTTGGGGTTGTCTTTCAAAGACTGTTTCAGTGCACGATACTTCTTCGAAAGGTCCATGATGGTAATCTATGCGTTCTAATTCCAGAAAGCAACAATCGGTGATGAATTGAGAGTGCGAAGCCGGTTAACAGCGTACTTGGTGTCGATATAAGCAATCTCCACCTAAGGTTATTCGTCGTTCATAATATCGTCGTCCTCCTCATCTTCACAGTCTTCTGATTCGTCATCGTACTTCGTCTTATGCAGCTTCGACCAGCGAGTTAGGTACAGTTGATTGTTGGTTTATGCTTGAGTTCCTTGAACCGTGTATATTTCGTACGGGTACTTTGACATTTCCTGAAAATTCACTGATTTGTTGTCGAAGGGGTTCTACCCGATGACAAAATCGATGGATAGACAAGGCCACTCAGTGGTCATGCGATGCAGCATGTCGTAGGCTTTGTTCTCGACTTCAAGGTACTCACCTTTACCAAGTTTTTTGTTATTGCCGACATAGGCGTCTTCTTTGGCAGCCTTTTTGGGGTGAGTTTCCTTGCTTACTTCAGTGTTGGATTCCATCGGTTCGTCCTCCTCGCTGACCCATTCCTGACCTTACTGTTATTCTTCCAATGCTGGTTCATCAGCATCTTCCTCTTCATATTCATCCTCGAACTAGTCTTCAAACTCTTCCTCTTCCTCCTCAATGGCTGGCTTCTCCACTTCCATATCTGGTTGATCCACCCAGTCGTCTTCCTCGTCAACCGGTTTCACGGCCTCCACCTTACCGTCCTAACCCTTACGCTTCAGGGCTCTCTTGAGTTCTCTAATCTTCTCCTCGCGGTTTCTCATATTGTTGACGCCAATATTAATATTCAACGAGCACTTGTCAATGGCTAAAGTGATTCTGTTGCCAAACGCCATTTAAGGGTGGACCCTCCTTTCGGTAGAATGTTCCGTAGCCGTCAGCTTTGTCACCTTTGAAGCATCCAGAGAACTTTTATCCGTTAGTGTAGTATACGCTGCCGAACCCCTACCGACAGTCCTTGCGGAACTCACCTTCGTACCGTAAACAGTATCGGTCCATGACTTCTAAATTCTTGTAGTCGATGGGCATCGAAGTAGGAAGTGGACTTTAGTTATGTAGTGTCCCGAAGCCATCAAAGTGATTGGCGGCCCAGCTGCCCGAATAGAAGACCTTGCCGTTGCGGTAGTAGAAGATACCATTACCATGTGGCTCACCGTTCTTTAGTTCTCCCTCGTAATATCCACCGTGAGAATAAACGATCTTTCCATAACGACTTTATTGAGTCTTTTCTGTCGACTCACGGAAGGTATTATCCATGAGCCCATTAATCTTCCGGATGGGTGATTCTCCATATTCTCCTGTCGCTCCGAGGTTCGGCTGTATCTAGCTTTCAGTCTCGTCCTCCAACTGATAAGTCTTTTGCTTCTGCATCTTATTCATAATGGTGGAGTAGTCCGTTAAGCTACGCTCCTCAGTTCTCTGAGGAGCAGGAATTTCAGTTACACTCGGCGGTTATTACAGGTGCTGTGGAATCCTTAGCATCACAGGAAGGTGAGGATCTGACGCCTTCACAGTATCAAGATCACTGTAGGTGTGTGTGAGATTTACCTCACTCCGACTGGTTTTATGCTTGCGGCTGACTACTGGAGGGATGGGCTGTTCTGTCTAAATTCTCCAATTGACATCGTATGGGTGCCTCTTGACAGCACTATTGGAGGGAAATTTGATCAATGTCTCCAGCCTCTCCTGAAGCGTAACTACCCCCGGTCTAGTTTCCTCACACCCATCAATCATCATCGATAAGAGTCCACGAAATCCGCTGCTATAACGAAGGCGATCAATCTTAGCCTGCACGTTATCTAATTCCACCGTAAACTGCTAGTAATCATAGAAGCTTGCCAGTGACTCCAAGCAAGCCAAATGGAGAAGCAACATGCCCAAAGTGAATATATCACTTTTAGGTGATAAGTAAGGATCTAGGTTTGACTTCCCCACTTCCTTCAGTAATTCCGGGGCTAGGAATACATCATCGTCGAGAGTCTCCCTCTGGAGGAGGAGGTAGTAGGGATGTAGCTTCTCCACAATGGACTGGTCAAGTATCTTGACTTGGCTACCCGCAAATACCACAGACTTCTTTGACAGGTGACACCGTTTCATTTCATTGTCCTGGATGAATATAAGCCCGTTGAGCACCGAAGCAGCAATCTCCAGCAGTTACTGTTCACTGAACCTCTCCTTGTTGAGTTTTCTTCCAGTGTAGAGTTCCTCTAGATCATATTCGTAGCATTCGTAAAAGCAGTACAGGCGGCATGTGACACCGCAGAACTCGTTGCTACTAGACTCCTCCACCCTCACAAGATTAAGCAGGTAAGGTGAGGTGCGGTTGCGTCGATGCCTCATCTTTCGCAACCTTTCCTTATGGTTTCCCTAGTCAGGTGAACTGAAGACCTTCATCAGGCCGGGTTGTTGGGTGTCGGTGAGTATTACCTCCGTAATGTCACCGAGCAAAAGGTGCCCTTACTTTCTGATTTCTTTAACACCGCTGAGCTGCTTCGAATCGCCTGATCCCATCTTCCGTTATAATTTAGATTCTAACATGGTTGCGGGTCAAGCAGGGATGACGTAGTTCGGGTCTTCCATGGTCTTTTATTGATCAATCTGCTCCTGGGACTTCCAGAGGTGGTTGCGAGCAAATGGATTGCGTGGAGTACCGTACGGACGGATGTCTTCTGGAATGGGCATTTGATCCTCAGCAATGTTCATCTCGTTGGATAGCTCCATCTCGTATTCGAACCAGGTATTTGGAACACCCAAATCGAGATCGCCAGTAGGCTTGATGGGTGGATCGGCCCATAAGAAGATTTCCCAGTGGTAGTCCACGTTCTCGAGGATTGGCGCAAAGCCCACTTGCAGCATCGATAGATCTTCGAAGGCCATACCGTTCCACATGATTTCTACTTTCTGGCCCTTGGAGTTAGTAACAACCTGCCTTGCCATGTACACCTGGTTGGGTACGTAGAAAACGTCAAGCCCGAGGTTATAGGCGAGGTAAGCATAATCGAGCTGCTCGTATGGTGTCAGTCCAAGCTTAACGATGTGTTCGACCTCCTTGCGGCTAATCTACATAGAGTGGTCGTGTTACTCCTGGTATGCGTCGCATCACCTCGTCCACATCCATCTGACAATAGTGGAAATCGTAGCCGAACGTTGTGCCAACGTAGATACGCTTGATGTCTTCCATAGTATAGGTGCCTGAATAACTGGGGAGTGGTCCCGACTGACGTGTTGGATTCACGTGACGCATATTCCTCACTGGGTGGATCAGTCCCTTCTCAGCACGCACCACAGACTCCACAATCTACTTATTGGTGGGATAGTTGCGTGGTGCCAAATAGTCCTTGTAGCGGTATGGGTTGTAAGGGCCGGCTGAGATATCTCCGTTGAAGTACCTCTCGCTCCGAAGGCCTCAGCGGCACGGTGCGTGATGCTCCTCCAGGCTCTGGTGATCATCGATATTATTATTGTGGATATTAGCAGGGCGGCAGTGAATCACATGGCCTTGAAGCTTGGAGAGCTACTACCTTAAGCAATCGGTTCGTCAGAGAACAAGCTAACGAAGGGTTTTCGACTGTTGCTTCCAGCAAGATGCTTCTGATGACCGCTGCCGCTCAGCTATGGTAACTCCTTCTTTGTGGACGATTTCGGCTGAGATTTCGATTTGCTGGTGGAGTGTTTTTCCGCAGATCGTAAAGTATACGCTGGACCTTCAAAACTGAAGTACATATGGTTTCCAGCACGGTGATCGGGAACGGGAAGAGTGTGCTAATGCTGTGCAGGAGGATGCTCCTCAGTGTCCAAAGGTCTATCTTGGACTGTCGACTCGGTACAGTTGTCATGATCCATTCGAATTTCGAGTTTGAAGTATGGGATAGACTCGATACAACTCTGCAGCTTGTCAGCAATATCCTTTTCAAGAGTGGGCAGTGATGGCCTGTAGTCACCGATATCCTTAATCCTATTTTCGTAGTTAGCGAGTGACTGGTTGTAGATGCCCATGATAGAACTAAACCGCTCATCAACGAGCCTTGCAGTACCGCCTGACATGAGCACATCGATGTTGGGGACCACATCCTGCTGCATAAACAACGTATCGTCCAGATGCTACTTGACTGCATTTTCCAACAATCCGAGATCCTTCAGTACTTTCTCGCGATGTTCCTTCAGAGTATGTTCACCTTCCTTCTTCATTCCGTCTAGCAGCGAAGCCAGTGTTTAGTAGTAGCGGTTATGCCGATCGAACTCCCTATCGAAGATAGTGCTAACTTCCAGCCTCTGTCGTTGTAAGGAACTAATGAGCTCGCGCATCTTGGGAGTCAACTCTTCTATTTTATTGAGGAATCCCTCTAAGACCTCTGCCCGGTTGATAACGCTTGTCTTTCCCAACGCAATTTCCTTAACCTTGTGGCCTTTGGCAGCCATCGCTATCGCGCACTTTGAGCAGCAGTACACCGGTTAGCTTTCACTGACTAATTCGTATTTTGCCTGCATATCCAGAAACAGTACCTTTTTATCCGAGTGGTTTAAGCAGTTCGGTCCGTCCATGCTCGACACGACATTCGCAGACATCTTTCGTTTGGAGTCGAAGCTGCCCTTGTTATCCTCGCGGAGGTGTATCTTCAGTTTGATGCTCTTTTCATCCAACGAACCTTTGGTACTCTTGCCTGCCATGTGAGCCTTGAGATCGACTGTGGCGGAGATAGGTTACACAACCGAGCGGTTACAATCTTCTCTGCTGCGGCTGTTTTTGTTGATCTTGAATCCAAATAAACCCTCCTTTTTGACTGCTGACAGCGGCAGATCCTTGGCGGGTGAGTTGCTATTTCAAACCATCCGTACCTGTCGAATTCGCGAGTGACAAGTTTGCTGAGCTGCACGCCATTGCATAAATTTTCCTTATCGCCACCGGACCCTCGTTTCAATGCGACACTTTTGATGGATTGCTTGCGGGTGGGAGTTTCTCTGACCTCCTTCGATTCTTTGCTGTTGGGCTTGCCGGTGGCAGTAGCCTTGAAGCTTAGTGTCTTTGACGAGCTGACGTACAGCATTTGAAATGACGCTAACTGTTATTAATAAACCAAAATGGTCTTCTGCATTTGCCCAAACACCTATCGAAGTCCTCTGTTTGTACCTTACGAGCAGCCACCAGTATTAAAATTAAGTTGATGAGCAACCTGCTACAGTCGATCACCGGATTGCTGAGGCGACCACTTCTTCGTCGACCCCTCTTCAGCGAGTACTGTAAGCAATGTGTTAAGCCAGACCCTAAGAAGATGGACATCACTGTCTGGAACAATCTCCTTGAGGTCGAAAGTGGACGCTGGAACATTAACTTTTTCTTCAATCATGTACGAGTGGGGTGACTGTAGCCAGTCTTCATGCAAGTTGAGGAGTCGCGTTATGTGGTATACTCCACCTCAACCTTTGGTTTCACCATGGTGTAGACGGCATCCAAGTTCATCAAGGGCACCAAAAGGCATACATACACTTTTGGGTTTAAAGATGCTATCCGGATGTGCTTCCTTGATGCCAACCAGTAGGAAAGTTGGGAGTTCAGCAGGCTGTTGGCACCATCAACTAACCTGCCAGAATCGAGTATGCGTCGCTATATGAGAGTGAAATCTACCAACAATTCAGCGATCTTTACGATGTTTGTAAGTTGCTGACCACTCAGGAATCGGACGAATAACTCAACAAAGCACAGAACCCCCGGAGTTTTACTCTGCAACCCGAATAGTTCGGCTTCCTTTGTGAAGTGATAAAGTCGAGTGCCACCGAACTAACTGGTATGGACGCACAATTTCTCATGCTCTATGGCGATGAGCTTACTTCATCGGCAAGGGAGAGATGGCAACAGCACCGCGAACAGTCTTCTGTGCTACCCCAACTAGGTGAAGTATTCATCGTCTGACTGCTATTATCGATTTGAAACAGTCCTCCCGTATGACGGAGGCGAGCCATAATGCAGTCATTCTGCGCAAGAGCGATGAACTGCGATTGAACGCTCTTCTTGCGGGCTTCGGAAAGAGCGAGCCCAACTGTCTGCGGTTCAGCTAGCTGATGCAACTGCTGCTGGATCGATGCATCATCACCAACCGTATCTCCATCCTTACGGTGTACACACTATTTCAGCAGGCAGTCCACAAACGGTACAGCCAACCGAAGAAGGAGGACGTGAAGGAGGTAGCGACCATCAACCCACTGCAGTAGAGGCACATCACAAAAGACGAACTCAAAAACTACTTCATCAATGAGTTAGGCAAGGTCATGTTCCCCCAGGACAAGGGATATCAGGACAAGGTGTACAACTAAATCCTTTCGGAGAAGGTCGTGGCGAACCGAGATAGCATGTAGTATCCCAGAGTCATGATCTTCGACGAAATTAACAAGAGGCTGCTCAGCGAACCTGCCGTACGAACTCTGTGCCAATACGAGCGAGACCTAAAGCATCTGTTCGTAATCTACATGAATGAGAACTACTGGTCGTTGAAGCGTAGTTAGCGACTGCTTCTCACCGAAAGGGAACTGGATTTACAAAACAAAAAGATGACTGCCGTGTCGTTTGTACGGTTTCTCAGAGAGGCAGAATGCGTGCCTCATCTCATCAATATCGAACACATCGAGGATTGCTTGGGAAGGATTGTGCCAGGCACTGTTCCAAAGGAAAACGATTTCTATTACAAGCATTTCCTGAGCGATGTGTACTCCAAGGAGATGGATAAGAACAGTTAGACCAAGCACGAGGGTGATCCTGGCCTACTGTTCTTTGAGTTCCAGATGTCGATTGCCAGGATCGCCTGGTAGGTCTACAGATAGAACGATAAGAAAAATCCGGATATTATCGTTGGTACGTTCCTGTAGAACACGCTGCACTTGCGACCCAACGAGAAGATAAAGACCAAGCCCCTACCAAATCTCAATAAAAAGTTCATCCACAAACTCAATGATTACTACTAAAAGTATGACGATGCCAGTGATCTTGAGGTTGGCTCCGAATAGGAAGGCGAGGAATAGCCATCACCAAGAGAGTACATCTCGTAGAAGCAGCAGCAGATATTTGATCTGCCCGCTTGTGATATCAACATACCAGCCACTTTGAAGGTGCTTGAGAAGGAAGTACCTCCACTACCACCAAACCCGTAAGCCAAACAGTAAAACCCACCTCCTTTCAAGGACGAGAAGATCATTATTGGGCAACAACCGCCCCCACCACCAGTGGACAAGAACAAGCAACAAGCCAAGCCAGCCAAGAAACAGCCAAAGAAGAAAGGCGAACCTTAACCGAGAGTGTTTTTGTGGAAACCACAGGAACCGGCTCCATTGAAATCTGAGGACTACTTCCAGAAGTTGGCAACTGAGTTGGAATATGCAACCAAGCCACTGACGTCAATGGAACGTGGTATAATTCCGATGGAACCATTGCCTTGCCTCATCAGCGAAATACTATATCCTCCGGAAGTGCCGGAAGAGATACTACCGCTGCTGGAAGCAGGTATCAACTCTCACAACGATGGCAACTACTTTCTGGCGCTTGAAAATTACAGCAAGGCTTACACAGCTTGGAAGTAGCAGGGATAACTTAGCAGCAGTGTCGAATTATTTTTTGAGTTTACCAAGGGAGCGATCTACTCAAGTGCAGGTCGAGACGACTATGCCCTGCAGAGCTTCTTCACTTGCCGGCAGTTTACCGATACCAGCCGTATGCAGTATCTGAATCCCGATCGAGCACTTCCTTGGTGCGGCCTTGGTGAAGTATGCTATAACACCGAGTAGTACGAGATAGCAGCACGTTGCTACCTCAAGGCACGCGAAATACGGGAGGCACTGATGGGTTTAGAAGCTATTGATACTGCCACGGTGCTAAATAACCTGGGCTGCTGCTTCTTTATGCTGGACCGCAACAAGGAGTCGCTGAGCTACTTCAAGATCGCACATGCAATATTCCAGGCTTAGTTGGGTACCACCTACCATTTATTTAGGCACCTTCCATGAACGGACTCAGACTGCGAACAGCAACATCAAGAAAAGCAACCGAGGCATCTTCGAGAATATTCCCGGGTACCGGAAACTTTGGGAAGTCTACGAACGGGACCCCTTCGGAAAGAAAAAGAAGAAAAAGAAGGGCGACAAAAAGAAAAAGTGATATTCTTCTCTTCGATCGGCGGAGGTGGATGTCTTTTGACTTTGTTGAAGCAAACTGTACAACCAAAAGGAAAAAGCACGAACGGACTACTCCATACTTGACTGCTGCCACCAAGCGGTTAAGGAAAGGTGTTCCAAGCACAGATGCAAGGCCTCTCTTTGAGGAAGACATAGATCGTGAGAGCAAACTACAGGAATGTTTAAGATAGTTGCATGCAGGCCGTAGTATGCACAGATGGAATACGGCTAACCAGTTGCAGAAACGTCGGCTATATCGTTCGCACAGACACCGTCACGCCGCTTAGCATTCTATCAAGCAACCCACATTAACAGTTGAATTTGTCTCACCGACAATTGTGCCTATCCCTGTTGAGCTGTCGCCCTTCCAACCCATCCTTCGGTCATCTCATAAGACGACTTACAGCAATGGGAGACAGCGACACTTCCCAAGCAAATTTTACATGTGAATTAGTAGTTATTATTCCAATATGCAGCCAGAGGACTCACAGGGCAAGCAGGGCCGTTAGGAGATCGTAGCTACTAAGGGAAAGTTCCGTTCCGTGTTCTCTGTCTTGGAGATTCCAGTGGAAGAGTCTACGCTGCCGGTTCGCAGTACAACATATTCTACAGCAGACTTCGCGAGGTTCAACCCCACAGAATAATCATCACCAGAGGCCAATGAACTGTACTCGATGGATGCTCGCAACCCGCTGCTGAAGCTTCGGTTTGAAATCGATAAGAGTGACGGAGTGGAGAGCCACAATACTCACTAGAACATTTGCATCAGTCTGCCAAAGCTGGGCTTGTTAGAACTATTCGAGCGGCTCGAGTAGATCCAGGACAAGCTAGATCTATACCTGTGAACACCATCGTATAATTGAATATTTATTGATGAACCGGTTGCAACTACCTCACGCCAAACTCTTTTACATCATCAGTGAGATGTACAAGAAGACCCTCATCAGTGATGACGAGAAGCGCATCCTAAAATGTAAGCAGCTAGCAAACGCAGAGAAGGCCATCAGCGATGACCTGCAGATCTTTCAGGTGCTCGACAAGTACGAGCGTACCAAGAGTGAAGAAGAACTTGAGCAGAACCTCATCAACCTTGTGAAAGGCAAGGGCTTCAACCTTATCCTCAATGAGGTTTCGAGTACTAAGCATCATGACACAGCATCCTCACAGGAGCCTGTGCAGCAACAGCAGGCCAAACCCGATGAGCAGCATGAGGCACATCCGACCAACCCAATCTTCACGAATCCGAGCATCCCGGATGAGGTACCGCGATGCGTTGAATTGTAGATTTCCTCACCATGGGCGTAATTCCTGCGAAAGAAAAAGCAGACACAGAACAAGGAGTCGGCGTTGCATGATATCAAGAAAAACATTCTGGAGCCACACAACGCTGAAAATGACAGCTGATCTCATACGGACGCTCGTATATCACTTAGGGTTCTTTAGCACGTAGATTATGGAGTCTCCACGCAGAAACATCTTCGGAATGAACCGCTTCTTGGTCATCACTGTCCCCTTCTTGCCTTTCTTCGGCACCTCCGTCCAGATTTCCTGTACGTTTTCCATTACCATGTTCATGTGTCGGTCGAATGCCTTGACCTTTCCCATCAGCTTTTTGTTGTTTCGTAGGGCGATCAACACGTCGTTGTTGCCTTTCACCGACTTGGTCAGCAATGAGAACGGACCAACGTTAAATGTTTCTTCCTGTACAACCTTAGGTTTCTCCTCTTCCATGCGATTTATACGAGATGAGTAATTATACAAACTCTCGATATCGTATTGATCATTGGGTGTTCTTGGTAGGAGCAGCGGTAAGGGGTTCAACTGTCTTCACGCCAGCGGTGGTCTTCTTACTGACCTTGCTAAGTCTCTTTCCTCCTTTCTTTCCCTTGCTCTGACCCTCTTGCCAATCTGGGATGCCGTTCTTGTTAATATCCAATTCCTGCCAATCTGGAATTCCGTTGTTGTTTGAGTCCTGCTCAGCCCAATCTGGAACGCCGTTCTTGTCAACATCCTGCTCGAGGAAATCGGGAATGCCATTTTTGTTGCGGTCGATTTCCATCCAATCGGGAGTACCATTTTCGTTACCATCAACCTCAGCCCAGTCTGGAACTCCATCGTTATCTTCGTCCCTCTCCAGCCAGTCTGGGATGCCATTTTCATCCTCATCCTTAGATTTCCTTCCACTCTTGTTATGAGCTTTCTTTGAAGCCTTTTTAGCCTTAGCCTCCAAATAATCTGGAATTCCGTTTTTATTGAGATCCACTTCCTTGTAGTCAGGGATTCCATTCTTGTTCAGGTCAACCTGCATCCAATCAGGGGTTCCATCTTTGTTCTGGTCTTCTTCCATCCAGTCGGGAACATTATTCCTGTTTGAGTCTACCTCTGACCAGTCAGGGACACCGTTTTCATTCTCGTCACCCTCCAGCCAGTCGGGAACACCATCTCCGTCCTCATCTCCTTACTGATCATCGGGAATGAAATTCTTGTTTTTATCGTTTCCACTCCATTTAGGGGAGGCAGGAGCTGCACTAGTGTCAGTCGCTTTGGAGGCTTCGGACTTCTTATCTACCTTATCCTCCTTATTGAGATGCATAGAGCTGCTCACCACTATTAGCAGAGCCACCGCTAGGAGTACTCGAGTCGATACCATTTTAAATATAAGATCCGTTCTGAAAGTTCCCCATTTAAAGTCCGTTTCTATCATTTATTGGATTCGTTAACGTTCCTGAGGAAGCCCTGCAAGTGATTGGCCTGATACTTGAGGAACTCAATCTCTTCCAGCCGTTTCTTGTCATCGGCCAACTTTCGTTACTTGATTTGCCGCTCGACTATTTCTTTCCTCTTTTGCAGTTACTGCAGCTGCATATAGCAACTCACACTACCTTCTCGGTTAGCTCATCCTTCTTCTTTTCGAGTTGATGCACAGTTTACTCCAACTGAGGAGCGCCTTGTTCGGACTGCAGCTGTTTGCGCATACCAAATGTCACCGAACTTTCGTAGAGGGTTTCGTAGGCCGAGATCGTCATCTTCAGCTCGTCGCGTACCCGCATTAATAGCAATCCTCGTTCAGGGCAGTCAATCGTAACCTGCCGTATAATTTCGTCGAAGCACTGGTTATGCAGTTCTTCTCGAATTGGACAGATTCCTGAATCCCTATCCTAGTGGTCGATGGTACCTTGCCTGCCTGACCCCCAACCTCTGATCCAAAAGCTTCTGCAGGTTGGCAACATCTTCTCTTGAGGCACTGTTGTAGCTCACAGACTGCACATAGTCCACCCCATCGGCGTTGTACTCACGGGGTGGGATGATAGCATTCAAAATTTCTTGTTCAGAAGCCACGTACATTCGATGGTGTTCTTGGGGTCAATTGTGGTCAAAGGTTGCTTGCGGCTCTGCTCCATCTCTTGCCCAGCAGGCTTGGTCACTGCTGGCTGGAACTGTACAAGTGTCTATCGTGGAACCTTGCTCATTTAAATGTATAACTTCAGGCAGTAGGTCAACGACGACGATCCCTGTCACGGGAGTTTCTTGCACGACTGTCTCGAGCACCGGTGCGGCTTGCGCGGTTCACAATAATCTCACCGTCATCTGGGAATGGTGGTTATTCGCTTGGTGGTTGGGGTGGCGCTGGAGGAGGCACGGTTGGCTTTTGCGCTGTGGGTTGCTGAGATTTTGGAGTTGGTGCTTGTGGAGGTGGCATTTTGCTTGCAGTCTCTTGAGGCTCTTCTTCAGGCTCCAGTTCATCGTTTATGAACTGAGCGAATGGGTTGTCCATCACCGCTGGCTTGTTCTCACTTTTGAGGACGTTTTGAGGTTCTTTATCACCACCAGCCTTCTTTGGCCGAGGTCCCAAGGGTTCACTCATCTCCAACTTCTTCCCGACTCTATAAGGGTATTGCAGCCTATTAATGTATGTCTTTACAAACAGATTCTCGCGCTGAAAGATGTACTCCCTCCCGGTTTCTATAACGATTTCAAGCTTTTCCAACCTCTTCAGGTTCTTTTGGAACAGATTAACAAGCTCATCGACAGTGCTCTGCGACAACTCCTCCCTCGCAATTGATATCTTCTTGGCGACAATTGATGTGTTCATCTGTACTTCATAGTCGAAGATGGTCATCGGAAGCGAGTACTTGATCAGCTGTGCATACATCTCACGTTGCAGATACAGGAACATGTTGGGAGTCTTAATCCGAATGATGCAGTAGCTTAGGAAATCCATAACCACCCACATGGATTGCTTGTCGCGCGTGGCAAAAGACAGCTCTTCGATCTGCCCACGATCCTTATCGTAGTAGCGCAACATTATGTGCCGCTCGTATGGTGTAAAGTTGACGATGCTTTCCAGGAAGATGTAGTGGAAGTCCAGGTCGAACTGGACGCATAAGAACATGCTGTTAATAGAGAGCAGACAGGGAGTGCCGTGGTTTTCACTGTACAGGGTGTAGTTGCTGGAGCAATAGTAAGGCTGATCTCTGAATTTATCGATGATCTTCCTCTTCAGAATTAATGGTGCCTTCTCTTCTTAACGTGCCAGCCGTTCATTAAGGCGATTTTTAAGTGGTCGAATGATTTCTTTCCTGTCTCGCTATGCCAAGAAGTATTTTGGGAATAGGTCCTCGAGGTATCTGTCAAGATTGTCCACGTAAATCTTAAATTCAGTGTGAGGGTCAATCCCCGAAGATTTCCTGAACGGCGGGTCGAAGATGGCGATGAAAGCGAAGATGGAAGCAATCTCAATTTCCTGGTCATAGGCTCGATAGGCCATTTGTTGGAGGTAGTAGTACTTGATTTCGTAGTAGATTGAGGTGAGCAATTCGGGGGAGTAGTCCCGTAGATTGATGATGTAGTAGGGAGAGAAAACCCTGCGTTTGATGATCAGCATTTCCTGCTCCTCGTTCATTTCGTTGATGATCTCACCGATGAGATCCTGACAATCGAATGTTGACTCCTGGTGTGTCTTGGTGTTGATCTTGAACACCCAGAAACTGTACTTGTCGTAGAAGGGCGAGAGGTATTAATTGAGGTAGACCTGGTACATCATATCACCGACATTCTCCACCTCAGAAAGTTCCAGAGTGAATGATGTTCGGAGGGGAGTGTTTAGTTTTATAGTGATCTTTCCGTAGCGGTTGATGAGCTGCATTGCATATTTGTCCTTGGGGGTCCAATCGCGCTCAACGAACACCCGATCCAGAGACATCTCGATATCAGATTCATACTCCATGCTCATCGGCATATACGAAAACGAGAAATCGTTGCGAGCTAAGAACGCTAATAGTGTCTTTTCGATGGTCTGCGGAGGCTTCAGGTACATAGTTAGGAAGGGAATCAGCCCGATGAGCAGCTCAGTGTTTTTATTGTTTTCCTCTTGCATACAGATCAAGTGCAGATAGAACTCCTCGAGCAATTCCTCTGGGTACAGGGCATTCTGTACATGTCGAGCTATCTTGAACACTGAAGGCAGGATTTACTCGGTAATGCGGTCCTTGGAGGTTGTTAGGATTCGTAAAAAGGAATCTGTCAAGTTGCAGAGCTCCTTACACTCATTTTAAAAGTCGACTCCACAGTACTTGGTGAGGCTGCTGCGATAACCGTAGACACCCGCACGCCAGACCTCCTCCCTGATGTTCGGGTAGTTGTCGATGGCGTATCGGTGGCAAAACTCCTGTTTGTTGCCGATGACGATACACTTCTCAGGAGAAACTGGCATTTTGCGAGTGTAGGCTGGCAACCCGAAGAACTCCATAGTGCGTCGGATATTGCGGTAGTGCCAGAGATGCCTACAGGCGTTGATCTTGAGCTCCACGAAAGAAATTTTGAAGGTGTTGAACGAGAAGGTTTGGTAGTATTCGTTGATGATGAACTTAAGTCGTTCCTCAGCGAGTCGCAGATACTTAATAAACTTTTCGTGGATGAGCTTAACACTTCGCAGATGGCTTTCGATGCGCTGGTACTAGTGTGGATCGAGTCTCGCCAGCACATCATAGTCGGCCTGCAGGTGGAACAGGTAAAGGTTCTCGTTGATGTCCTTCTGCTGTTGCAGCTCGTAGGGCACCTCCCATTCAATATTGCCGTCTGCAGACACATCGTAAAAGGTAGCGTAGTTACGAGTCTTGAGTTCTTCTAGCTCCATGATGGGGTTGTAGTTCAGATCGATGAGCTGCCGTATCTTCTTGTCCCTGAGGTCTTTCAGGTAGAAGAGGAAGTTGAGTGCCTTTCCTTTAAGAGATATTCGCAGCCCTTCCTTGACCATTTCGTCGAGCTCCCTGTTAATATCGAATTGGTTGATCTCAAAGTTGTAGATCTGGCGTAGCTTTGTCGAATAAATATCCTTACGCTTCTCGACTTTCAGCAGACGCTATCGGTAGGGATTTAGATCGACGTTGATCATTGTAGCGGCTCGCTTCAGCATGCTAATGGACTCATGGTCACGGATCAGCAAAGCTTCGTTCAGCTTTTACCAGAGGTAGTAGGTTATCTACTCAAGCACACTCGATGGGTAGCCGAACTTCTGCTGTTCGATTTCCCCGCACTGCTTGAGGATGTCCTCCAGTTTGGTATTCTTATCAGCAATCAGCTTTGACAGCTTGCCCTTGATCTGCGTCATGCTGGCGACATCGTTGTAGCTCTTCGGAAGCGGCTTGCCTGAATGGATCTTTCGACGAATCACCAAACCGGTGGAGTTCTGCTAGTTGAGGGTCAACGATGTCAGAGTATTGGTTTCTTCTAAAAGTTCCTGAGAAAGGCTTAGCGGAAGATTTCCTGCTGGTTTAATCATTGGCTGCCGCTTAAATGGAAACTCTTCGAATCCCTCCGTAAAGATTTCGAGGTTGAAGGGGATCGGGTAGAGTATGAACAGCAGGTATTCGTGGTTCTTCATCATGATGAGGTTACCCTTGAAGAGTCTCCAACTCCCGTACTTGCTAAACAGGTTGGTACTCAGATCGATTTCTCTCAAGGGCGGGTTCTGGGCGAATATGACTGCTCTTTCAATAACTTATATGGCACTGTCCTCCAGCTTGTTCTCGCTGATGTCAAGATACAGCATCTGCAAACTCGACCTCAGCAAATCCACCAGCAGCATCTGATGGTTCTGTTTTGCCAACTGCAAATTATTCTTTTGAAGCTTTAACCGAGAGAGCTACTGACACTGCACAAACATCTTGGTCAGGACGGTGAGGCAGTTATCGCTCAGGTTGTTGTGCGTCAGGTTGACCTCCGTGAGACTTGAAAGCTTCAGTAAGGATGATTCGAGTTGTTCGAGTCCGTTATCTGAGAGGGAGCAGTCCGACAGCTGCAATACTCTCAACCCGTTGAGTACTGACACATTCAGAAACTTATTGGCGCAAAAATACCCGTAATCGCTTTTGATTTTGAACTTGAGCTGGAGCCGGTTAATATAGGCAGCCCGTTCGAGCAACTCAATGAAACAAGTCATCTCCTCCTCTTAGTTCTGGTCATTGAAATCCAGCGGATCCACCACCACCAATGCATCCTCATTGTAGATAATCTACTGTAAGAATCCAGTCCATCGGTAGTTGGGTCTGACCTTCTTGACCTGACACTGTTCGGCATAGCGCATCCATGCGTTCGCGCAGTTGATTGCCTTAGCGAATCGGAAAGCCTCTTTGAGCCTTTCGAAGAACACCATCTCGATTGTGCGGTTGAGTGGACTCAATAGCAACACCGAATTTTTAACAGGACGGTGGCTGGTAAAGATGTTCAGCTTCTTGATGAATTCGTGAATGGAAGGCTCTTCTTCAAGCACAACCTTGCCGTACTTCTACTGAATGTCAATTTCATCTGAATGAAGCGGATGGTTACTTTATGGCTCGCCCGTCACGGAGGTAAACTACTTATCTGCTTTGTCGTCAACGGCTAAGGGGAGCTGAGGCTTCTTATTTTGCAGACGGAACTCGATCTCCTCGATATCATTAGCGAGCGTGCGGAACACATACAGCTTGTGGGTGGTCACAACTATCTTCTTTCGGTTCAAGCCTGGTTTGACCTCGTGTTTGCCGGGATTTTCCATTGTGGTGCCACGATAGATTAGCCAGGCGTCCGACACGAACAGAATGCGCTCGTGACCCTTCATAAAACAATAATAACCTCATGCAAGAGCAACAGCCTCAGCCGATAAGGAAAAGACGAGTGCGCCCCAACCACCGACCAAAGATACTGTTTCACCCCAGCAAGATGGACACGATCGTTAACGCCATCTACACCTACTATGACTGCGACAGAAGCGAGTTTCTCAAGAAAACTGAATTTGCCAAAGTGCTATCAAAGTTAATCCGTGACATGGGTGGAGACCCTCCGAACATGGAAGATATTGAAGACATCATCTTCGAGCTTGACGTCAACGGTGATGGGCAGATTAGCAAAGAGTAGTTTCGATTGCTCATGGAAAAGGTCATCTAGATCCTCGATAAGGATGCAGGAGGAGCTCGTTTCATCGGTATAGAGAAAGACCAGCGAAAATGATCAACTCCATCGATTCAAACACAGCATTATAAATACTGAGCGATGTCGGACCGTATGATCGACGAGGGTGAGGAACAGCGGCCCCGAAGACCCCGCCTCAAGAACAAGTCATCATTCGTTTCTGGTGGATCCAGCGACCGGAGCGAACGAAATTTCTACACGAACCTAACTAACCTAATCGCGTAGGATAGTGCACGACCGATGCCTTATCGGTCCAAGTTCTAACTGTACGGTAGGCTCTGTTGATGGAGCGTAGAGTTAGCGTAAGCTCGAACAAGAGCAGAAAGTCGAGGGATAGTGATCTACTGAACAAGCTAGCCGACCAGGACAAGTCGAAGTCATCATCGAAGATGCGTGATCGCAACAATTCCAGCCAGAACCTGAGCAGTAGCAACCACTGTGTCTCTGATCGTTCTGGAATGTCTGAGGAAGAATCGTCGATTCTGAAGCACCTGAAGAAGGGCAAACCGCCTGAGCAACCTCCTCAGCCACCAATCGCTCCACCAAAAATTCACAATTGCGTGTGCTTCGTCGCAGAGGAGTGCCTCAGTTATAACTGCAACTGCTTTCTATCACCACTACCGTGTACCCCTGAATGCTGCCCGAATTGCATTACCCTCAAATCAAGTCTCCCCATGCGCATTGGAAATAGCTGCTCTTGCAAAAAGACAAGATGCCTTAAGTTGTATTGCGAATGCCTTGCAAAGGGCCTATACTGTACAATCATGTGCCGATGCGAACTATGTGAGAACCACGAACACAGTTCTCAACGAAAGTAAGTGTAGAGTTTGCTGGAGAAGGAGGCTCCGAAAGGCTGCAGCTGCCGGAAGACCAACTGTTAGAAGAAATACTGCTAGTGCTATTCAGCAGGCAAGAAATGCACAAGATCTTGCCGGTGCTCTAACTGCAACAATTACACGTAGATGGAGGAGTAGGAGCCTCCGGCTGCTTAGCAGCAAAAGCTACGAGAAAAGATGTTCGTGGAGATGGAGGTGCAAAACATGGAGTTTGAGGAACCAGATTTCTCAATGCAGCCAAAACGTAGGAAAAAGTGATGTTCTGACTTTAATAGTGTTTGTTAAGTAACTGTCAGCATGTACGATTCATCACAGTTTCTGCTACCCGGCGGGGTTGTGCAGCGCTACTTCACCCACGAAGGTGTCATCGGAAAGGGTCGTGACTTTCTCACCGGAACAGCATGCACCATACATCTCTACACTGATCCCAACAGCAAGAGGAAGCTGGTGATGCAGCTCTACGAAAACCTGTCTCAGGAGTTCTTGAATAGCAAGATCGAATCGCTAGTGAGGAGCGTGTCTGCTGAGTTCATACCGAACTACTCACGAGTCGCTTTCCTATCATCTCGAAAGACGCATACTGGAACCGAGCTGTCTATCATGTACGACGTAGGAGAGTTCTACGGTATGTCGCTGTAGAACATGCTCACACTGCGAGTCAAGAACGGATAGATCTTCAAGGAGCAAGAGATCGTTGAGTTTCTTTCGCAAGTGCTGGACAGCTTATACTTTGGAGGGAGTAAACATGGTGAATACCTGGAACTTACTCCCATCAACATCTTCTGCAAAATGGAAAGCAAGTACGGCTATCGATACTTCCCGAACAACTTTGGGCTGAGCTTTGCTGGCAGTAAGTGGGAAAGGAAATACCATGATCCAACCAATAAGCTGCACACGAATAAGATTGAGTTGGCAGTGAGGCAGTCCATCTTTATGGTGGGCATGGTGGCACTCCAAATGTGTACACTGCAAGACCCGAAGAACCTGTACAGCGAGGATGGCAAGAATATCGACTAAAAGCTTCTGAGTAAGACTCTTTAAGCCATCAAACTCAATTTCTCTGCAGAGATGTTTGGTCTAATAAGTAAGATGTGCACACTCAATGAGGATAAACGGATCGGTCTGAAGGAGATCTATGCGGAGGAAGGTTATTTGCTGAAGTCTCGGAAGGTGAAATACTTTCAGGGAAAGATCGGGAGTTTTAAACGACTCGCAGGGTTTCTGCTGGCAAATGATGAGATAGAAGGCTTTGCATAGACGACAAACGATAAGATGGAACTTTATCGTGGAACTTATTCCAATGGTCGCTACGAAGGCTACGGGGTACTTGAAAAGGATAAGGAAACGATGTATCTCGGAGAATTCGTGAAGGGAGATTTCAAGTACGGACACTGTATCGTTCGAAACAAGTACATTCTGCTAGGTACCTTCGAAAACGGGAACCCTTTGAAGGTGGTGCAGCTAACCCTTAATATCCATCATCTGACTGCTCACGACCCATCACTATTCTTCATAGGCAAGATGAATTGCAAATTCGAAAGAGAAGAAGGGAAGTTAGTGGAAAAGGACGGCGCATCTTATGAAGGCGAGTTCGTCAATAACAAGAAAAGTGGAAAAGGGATCTACCGTAGCCACGCCAAGCAGACCACCATAGAGGGTACTTGGCTCAACGATTTGGCAGACGGCAAGGCGAAGTATACATTAGATGGCAAGCTCTATGACGCTGTGTTTCGGCAGGGCACCTTGGAATCGAAGCGTGAGCTGCCGAGCTGATATTTTTCAACCCTGCTAATCGGACAATTACCGGCACCAGATTTCCCTGAATTTCCTCGTCAGAAACACTTGGATATATACTGGGAAAGGCACTCTATGAATTAACAATTAAATCATGTCCTTCTTCGTCAACGCATACAAATCCGCCAGCAAGTCGATCAAGCATTATCTCAACCCCAACGAGAACCCCACTGACAACGATAAGTACGCTTTCAAGCTGCTGGACAACCTCAGTGTGGAGGAATTCGTGGAGTTCTGTTAGGAGAGGAAGGTGAATCCCAACGTAACCATCATGAACGGTCTGTCACTGCTGATCAAAGCTGTCGAGATCGCCCACAAGTAGAAAGAAGGACTGACCGCTGAAGATGTGCTGTCCAGATGCATCATCGCCATCAACTTCCTCCTCAAGCAAGGCGCAGATATCAACCATCAGGATAAAAGCGGGAGAACAGCGTTGTTGACAGCATGCCATTGGTAGCAGATCGAAATAGTAAGGCTGCTGATCAAGCATAAGGCCGACCTCAATTTGGCAACCACCCAACAAGGCTGGCGAACGAACCCGTTGGTGGCAGCCTGCTTCAAAAAGAACTACCCAATCATCGAGCTTCTGGTAGTGAGCGGCTGCAACATCGAGCTAGCCGAGCAGCTGAACCAGCAATAAAATGGGTTTCGACTGCAACTGCCGGAGATCGCCTTCATCCAAAAAGCGGTGAACATCAGGAAGCTATTGCTGATCAAATTGATTCAGGAAAAGAGTCGCTGCCCCGAAAGCAAAAAGTTCCTTGCCAACCTCAGCACTATCCACTTCGATAGGATTATCGAAATCTGCTGATCTGATGATGCTACCACTCTTTCTATTTCATTGTTCCATATGGAAAAAGGTGCGACTCCCACCGAAAGGGCCAACCTTCAGACGGCTGTTATCAACTCCTTGCTCAGTAAGCCAGCCGTTATGCAGGTCGACCGTCCCTTGTCAAGAAAAACGGAAGCATGGATTTTGAACTATTCAATTATCTTGTGCACAGCCTGGCCACAAACGACAAGAATGGTGTTGTGGAGTTGGCAGCAACAGCAACTATCTCAGTCGAGCAGCTTTCCGATAGAATCAAGAAGGTGGACCCCAGAGCCGATCTTGACGAACTGCAGAATCTATTCGAAGGCCGGAAGGATATAACCTCAGAGGAACTGTATCATCTGTTCAGCGATCACAAGCAACTTGATCCAATGCAGCAGAGCTACGCAATCTTCGATGAGGACGGCTACCTCAGTGAGCCCAAGCTACGGAAGCTAATGAACGAAATGGGGTTCTAACCCCTGAGACCTAAGGACATGGACATCATGATGGAATGCTTCGACCATGACGGCGATCGCAGGGTGTCCCGTCGCGACTTCTAAGCAGTATTGGAACTAGCCACCCAACACTTCCATCAACAACCAGCGCATTACCAGCGTAGCTGACAAAGATAGATTATTACGAAGTATCTACCCCTCACTGCTGGAGCACCAGTAGCAAGAACCTTAGGAAGTTCCCTTGGTGTTCTTCTGGAAGTTCCAGTAGGTGTTGGTTCAACTGGAACTCCACCTATTCGCTAGAGAGGAAGCGTTGATGCTTGAACCGTTTCCGGGTTGGTGGTTAGCCTTATAGTACGTTGAGCCGAGCAGGCCGTAGGCAGTGCTCACTGGGATTCCGGCAACCCTAGCACACGCAGTGTTCGTTGCACTTCCGATTGAGGCTGTAGCACTCGCAGTACTTTTTAAGGCAGCCAGACTTCTTACAACTGCAGCCCTTATTGCTTTTGAGTCGTTTGAGTGCTGCATTGTCAACTGGTTGGCCGTCGGAGAGGGATCCATCTCGCAGTTCGACGGCTTCCATCGCTGCTAGTCTCCTCTCATCGTTTTCCTGGTTGTTGAGGCAGGATTAGCACTTGCACTGCGGTCCGCACCTGCTTTCTGAAATAAGAATTTAAATTACTGTAGGCGAAGCACTCGCAATAAAGTTTTAGGCACTGAGTTTTCCGGCAGTTGCAGCTCAGCAGTCGCTCAGTGGTGGGTCCGACAGGCTCCTATTGTCGTGGGAGGTTTGTCCGACTGGCTGGGGACTGCTAGCCCTCAACGGCCTCGCTGCGTGTAGTGTCGCTTAGCCGGTCGGTGCGGGGATCGCGCTTTGAGCTGCTTGGACTCAGTTCCGTGCAGGCTGTTGCTGTTGTCAAAGCAGTCTACCCGGTGGTCGTCATTCAATAATTTAAATTTATACTTCTTATCCTGTTTATTAACTCGGGTACCTTTGCCATGACTACAGCCCATCCCCCCGATGACTGTAGATAGGCCTACCAAAGGCACTTGTCCTCGATGGAAACTACCTTTCCCAAACTCGAGTTAAAAATTTCAAATGTTGACACGTTAAAGTGGAGGGGTGATCAGCCCATCATTGGCACCTGCTGAATTATCTATACGCTTTCTCCGTTCTTGAAGATGTTGTCAGTGCGGGTGAGGTAAGCACACGGATAGTAACAGTCGTCTTCGGGGGCTGGCACCACCGACATTTAAAATCTTTCTTGGCCCTTGCTGAAAGTTATGATACGACTTACAGTGTCGTATTGGATTGTTACGATTTCCTACTCTTTAAAAGTAAACGACAAAGGTTTGCAGTTGACTTCGGAGTCGGAATGCGAGAAGACGACCTTGTCCTGTCCGATGAGATAGTGGCCATGCCCAAATTCTTCCCACTTGTGTCGCTGGAATTCCGTTGCTATGGCTTTTTTCCGCAAGCACATCCCGAAGTTGATGGTATACTGCAATTTAGAAACCTTGACCTTCCAGATGTAAGCGAGTTACCTCTTGTCGGCAAGTGGATTATCCATGAGCACTCCCACCTGTTACTTGATGAACTTGACTGTGGTTAGTCCACGGGCTAGGATGTTAATGTCCTTTCCGATTTGAGCATGCCCATTCTTGAGATCAATCGCTTTGAACTTGAGCTTGTCACTCCACCTGTACTTGCTGTTAACGGTCGGAAACAACCTATCGAAGCTGAACTGGAAGTTGTTCCCAAACGCTTTGGTAAGCTGATCGTTGAGTCTTACTGCTTCATTGACTATCTTCCCTAGCGACTATTCGACCTCACGTGAGCTACTCTACACGTTTCGAATGATTAGGAAAGCCTCTGCGAGCAATTCCTTCTCGCAGAGCAAGTTCCGATGGTAGTTTTCGACGTTCAGTTCAATTGATTGGCTAAACTAGTCGTAATGCTTCGGCTGCATTACCTTCGCGTTCCTATCGATGCTTGCCCTTAGTTTGCTTGCTTCAGCTGTGATCTTCTCTGTCAGAGACTCACATGTACCGCCAATGAAGCTCTCAAGCTGCTAGAACAATTGGCTAATGTGCTATCGTTCTTTGCGAAGAATCTCCAAACAGTACTGACGGAGGTTACCCAGCTTCGCTAGCAAGGCCTCCACCTCCTTGAGGTCTCGACTCGTTAATTCTTCATTGAGCTTTTTGAAGAAGAATCCTATGTCTTCGGTAGTGTGATTGGCATGTGCCTCCTTTTTGCAGGAATAGCAGATGGGGGTGTGGTTATCGCACTTGTAATCCAAGCACACGAACATGAGGGGTTGCGTGCTGTGATGCGGTTTGGGGCAGGTAAGCTGAGGGTAGAGCGGCGCTTCCTCCATGGACGATATATTCTGAGTTATTACTAAATCCAAATGTGCTGAAAGACGAAGCATTGTTTCTATCTTTGTCAACACTCAAAGTGCCTTCACTCATTTGAGACTGCTTATCTTAAACTTGGGTATATATATGATTTTTTGGGGTT